>Ga0308164_10000115_pt1 | contig 227156 bp, 169 predicted proteins | sample PhyTR2_FD_201031 | JGI IMG/M metagenome (GOLD analysis project Ga0308164, IMG submission 201031) | Phyllosphere microbial communities from UC Gill Tract Community Farm, Albany, California, United States - DLSLT.R2 | ecosystem: Host-associated > Plants > Phyllosphere > Unclassified | place... | reverse complement strand
AACCAGTATTGATATGCCTGTAAAAGAAGCGCTCGACCTGCAGTATTACAGGCTATGCAGCTGGAAAGAAACCAATCATCAGATTAATTACCGACGGTTTTTTACCGTAAACAGTTTGATCTGCCTCAATATACAGCATAAGGAAACATTTGATGCCTACCATGAGCTGATTAGTCAGCTTTTAAAAGAAGGGGTATTTCAGGGCTTAAGGGTTGACCATATTGATGGATTGTATGATCCTGAAACCTATCTGGAACGCCTGCGTGAACTGGCGGGACCTGAGACCTATATTGTGATTGAAAAGATATTGGAAGAAGGGGAGGAGCTTGGTTTGAACTGGCCTGTTGAAGGTACTACAGGTTATGATTATCTGGCCTATGTTAATAACCTATTCACTTCCGGCAAAAGCAAGAAAGAGCTGACCAGATTTTATAAAAAACTGACAGGGGATAAGGCGGCAGTAGACCAGCAGATTCTTGAGAAAAAAGCAGCGGTGCTGCAGCAGAATATGCAGGGTGAATTAGACAACCTGTACAATTATTTTATAAGCCTTGACCTGGCGTCTGAAGAAGAGATCGGCAGCTTAAAAGAAGGAGCTTTCAAAGAGGCAATTGGCCAGTTGCTTATTCATTGTCCGGTCTACCGTTTTTATGGAAACCAGTTACCATTGCCGGCAGTTTACAAAGAAGAATTAGCGAATTTAATTACTGAGATCTCCGGGATCAAAGGACTGGGTAAAGCTGCTGCATTACTGCAGAAAGTGCTGCTGGAAGAGCCTGAAAAGGGCGAAAAAGATTTCAACATTCGTGCTTCAGCATTTTATCTGCGTTGTATGCAGTTTAGTGGTCCATTGATGGCAAAAGGAGTAGAAGACACCCTTATGTATACCTACAATCGCTTTGTAGGGCATGATGAGGTAGGTGATGCACCCTCAGCTTTTGGACTGAAGAAAAAAGTTATCCACAATTGGATGTGGAAAAGACATGTTGAGTGGCCTTTGGCACTTAATGCTTCGGCTACTCATGACACGAAAAGAGGAGAAGATGCAAGAGCGAGATTAAACATCATATCTGAGCTTCCGGAGGAGTGGATAAAAGCTGTGGCTGACTGGCAAAAACTGAATGCTGCACAGACAAAATCTATCAGCAGCGGAGATGAATATTTTATTTATCAGACACTGGCCGGAACTTATCCGATGCCAGGTATGCCAGATGATAATTATGCGCAACGACTGCAGGATTACCTGGAGAAAGCCTTAAGGGAAGGTAAGCAGAAATCAAGCTGGGAAGATCCGGATGCAGCATATGAACAGATAATAAAAGATTTCGCCGTAAGCCTGCTAAACCAGGATAGCGATTTCTGGAAAAGTTTTAGTGCTTTCCATACAAAGATAGCCGGGTTTGGGATTGTGAACTCGCTGTCACAGCTGCTGTTAAAATTTACCAGTCCGGGTGTACCAGATCTGTATCAGGGGACAGAATTATGGGATCTGAGTATGGTAGACCCTGATAACCGACGACCGGTTGACTATGAGCTCCGTAAACAATACCTGGATAATATTCAGGAAGGGAAAAGTTCATTAGGTGAATTATGGACAGAACGCTATACCGGAAAGATTAAACTCCGCCTGCAGCAGTTGCTCCTGGAGCAGCGCAAAGCTAACCCAGAGATATTTACTGCCGGTACCTATATCCCTTTAGAAGTTAAAGGTAAATATGCAAGGCATATTTATGCTTTTGCAAGGAAGAAAGAAAATGTATGGATGCTGACCGTACTTCCATTGTTTTTGCTGGAAATGGGCGTAGCCGATGATGCTGCGGTTCTGAATATAGATTGGGAAGATACCAAAGTGGTACTGCCTGCGGGTGCACCTTCAGACTGGGAAAATGTGCTGACGGGAGAAAAAGGTAAGGTAATGACATTGAATGCTATCTTTTCCGATTTCCCATTGGCCCTGCTGAAAATAAGTACCAGAAATGAAGAACGTTCTGCTGGCGTACTTTTATCAGTAACTTCCCTTCCCTCGGCATATGGTATTGGCGACATGGGTAAAGAAGCACGTCAGTTTGTTGATTTTCTTGTACACTCCGGCCAAAAATACTGGCAGTTGCTGCCACTAAACCCGGTTAGCGAGGACCAGTCTTTTTCTCCATATAGTGCCGTTTCTGCTATTGCGGGTAATACTCTGCTGATCAGTCCGGAATTATTAGTTGAAGACGGACTGCTAACAGAAAAGATGCTGCGCAAATATGAACTGCCGGTTACTTCTGCTATTGATTATAAACAGGTGGAGGAATCTAAAAGGGCTTTACTGGTTAAGGCATACCGGAATTATAAAGATTTACAGTTGAGTAAGCTCACAGAACCATTTGCTGCTTTCTGCAACGAGGAACAATCATGGTTAGACGACTTTGCTTTATATATGGTTCTAAAAGAGAAGCACGAGGGGGCGGCCTGGTACAAATGGCCTCAGAAGTATGCCGACAGACAAGTGGAAGCACTTGAAGAATTTATTGGCAGCCACGAAGAAGAGATCCTTTTTGTAAAATGGCAGCAATTTATCTTTTTTAAACAATGGGCGGCACTGAAGCACTATGCGGGACTGCATGGTGTTCAGTTTTACGGAGATCTGCCATTTTACCTGAGCTACGATGCAGCGGAAGTATGGTCGGACAGGGAGCTGTTCAGTGTTGATTCAAAAGGTGAGATCACCGGGATTGCCGGGGTGCCACCAGATTATTTTAATGCTGACGGACAACTTTGGGGGATGCCTGTTTTTAACTGGGATAAGTTAAAATCTACAGGCTATACCTGGTGGATAGAGCGTATCCGTAAAAATATGCAGCTTTATGATTTGCTGCGGCTAGATCATTTCCGAGCTTTTGCCGATTATTGGGAAGTGGCTGCGGGTGAAGATACTGCTGTGAACGGAAGCTGGAAAACAGGCCCTGGTGCCGGCTTTTTTGATGTATTGAAAAAAGAATTTCCTGAGCTTCCTTTTATAGCTGAAGACCTGGGAGAAATTGGCGCTGATGTATATGAGCTTCGCGATCAGTTTGGTTTAGCGGGGATGAAAGTACTACAGTTTGGTTTTGGTGAAAACATGTCGGGTTCAGAACATGTACCCCATCAGTTTAGTTCTGCAAATTTTGTAGTTTATACTGGAACACATGATAATAATACCAGTGTGGGATGGTTTGAAGAAGAAGCCAGTAAGCTGGAGAAACAGAATCTGAGTAACTATGCCGGTACACAGCTAACAGTTAAAAATGTACACACGCTGCTCTCTAAGCTGGCTTATGCTTCTGTTGCCAAGATGGTAATTTTACCCATGCAAGACATCTTAGGTCTGGATGGAAAGGCCAGAATGAATAAACCTGCTTCGGTTGATGATAACTGGGGCTGGAGATTGAAACATCTTCCGGCGGCAAAAACAGCAGAGAACCTGTTCAGGCTGGCAGAATTTTATGGAAGGGTATAATTAAGATATGTAAGGTCTGTAAACAAAGAAACCTGCTTAAAGCAGGTTTCTTTGTTTAGTAGTTGTATGTTATGAGGCTATTGTAGCAGTTTTCCTGCTTACAGCAATCTTCTTTACAGTTTCTATAATTGCAGCCTTATCATAATGGCAGATAGCCCATAGTTCGGCTTGTTCACCATGTTCAATAAACTCATCAGGTATACCTAAACGTATTACCTGTGCATTGTAGCCATGGTCTGCCATAAATTCGAGAATAGCAGAACCCACTCCACCCTGAAGACAGCCATCTTCTATAGTGACTATCTTTGTATAACGTTTAAAGATATCATGCAGCATACCTTCATCGAGAGGTTTTACAAACCGAAGGTCGTAATGTGCCGGATGTATGCCTTCGCTGTTCAGTTCTTTGCAGGCTTCAACAGCAAAATTACCGACATGACCAATTGTTAAGATAGCCACATCCTCACCATCACATATTTTTCTTCCTTTCCCAATTTCAAGCGCGCTAAATGGACGTTTCCAGTCTGTCAGCACACCATTTCCTCTTGGATAACGAATAGAAAAAGGCCCCTGATTTTCAAGCTGACCAGTGTACATCAGGTTTCTGAGTTCCTCTTCATTCATAGGGGCTGCCACCGTCATGTTCGGTATAGAGCGCATATAGGCCAGATCGTATGCACCATGATGAGTAGCGCCATCCGCTCCTGCCAGACCAGCACGGTCCAGACAGAAAACCACGTTCAAATTCTGTATAGCCACATCGTGGATCACCTGATCGTATGCACGCTGCATAAAACTAGAGTATATATTACAGAAGGGCACCAGTCCCTGTGTAGCAAGGCCTGCAGAAAAAGTTACTGCATGCTGCTCTGCAATACCCACATCAAAGGCACGTTCTGGCATAGCCTTCATCATGATATTCATCGAAGATCCTGAAGGCATGGCCGGTGTAATACCAACTATTTTTTTATTTGCTTCAGCAAGTTCTACCAGGGTATGGCCAAAAACATCCTGATACCTCGGCGGCTGCGGTTTTTCCGGAACAGATTTTTTGATCTCACCGGTAATTTTATCAAACAGACCCGGAGCATGCCATTTGGTCTGGTCTTTTTCAGCCAGTGCAAAGCCTTTTCCCTTAACGGTAATACAGTGCAGAAGTTTTGGTCCCGGTATATCTTTTAATTCTTTGAGGATAACAGCAAGCTTTTTAACATCATGTCCGTCAACCGGACCAAAATACCTGAAATTAAGGGCTTCAAAAAGATTGCTTTGTTTTAACAGAGTACCTTTAATGCTTTTTTCTATCTTCTTTACAAACTTGTGTGCGTTTGGTCCCAGTTCTGAAAGCTTGATCAGTACGCTGGAGATATCATCCCTGAAACGGTTATAAGATTTTGAGATGGTAATGCTGGTTAGATATTCTTTCAGTGCCCCTACGTTTGGATCAATAGACATACAATTGTCGTTCAGGATCACTAACAGGTTAGAATTTTCGATTCCGGCATGGTTAAGGCCTTCAAAAGCAAGGCCGGCTGTCATAGCCCCATCACCAATCACAGCTACGTGCTGACGGTCTTTTTCACCTTTATAATGAGAAGCAACCGCCATTCCCAGTGCTGCGGAAATAGAAGTAGAAGAATGCCCTACACCAAAAGTATCATATTCACTTTCACTGATCTTTGGAAAGCCGCTGATACCATTCAGCACACGGTTAGTATGAAAAACTGACTTTCTTCCAGTCAGGATTTTATGGCCATAAGCCTGATGGCCCACGTCCCATACCAGTTTATCATAAGGAGTATTGAGTGCATAGTGCAGAGCGACCGTTAGCTCAACCACACCAAGACTGGCGCCAAAGTGGCCACCGTTCACACTTACTACATCAATAATGTACTGGCGTAACTCCTGACTGATCTGCTCAAGGTCATCTTCTTTATACTGCTTTAAATCAGCAGGGTAATTTATGTTCGGTAGTAATGGAGAGGTAAAGTTTTCCATGCAGTTATTAGTAGACAACAATATACAAAGTACGGGATTTTAGTTAATATAACCGCAAAATATTAGTACTTCGCAAAGAGCCGGCCAATCTTATTTAAAACCTGAATAATTTTGAGCCTGTAATTCAATAGGAAAATGATTATTTTTACCAAAATATTCAATACTAAATGAAACGAGATACTTTAATTTTTGATTTGATTGACAGGGAATTAGACCGTCAGGAAAATGGCCTTGAGCTAATTGCTTCAGAAAACTTTGTGAGCAAACAAGTAATGGAAGCAGCGGGTTCCGTGTTAACAAACAAATATGCAGAAGGCTTACCAGGCAAACGTTATTACGGCGGTTGCCAGGTGGTTGATGAGGTAGAAACAATTGCAATTGAGCGTGCAAAGCAATTATTTGGTGCAGCCTGGGTAAACGTACAGCCACATTCAGGTGCACAGGCAAATGCGGCAGTTATGCTGGCCGTGATTCAGCCTGGTGATAAGATTCTTGGATTTGACCTTTCTCACGGTGGACACTTAACACATGGTTCTCCGGTAAACTTCTCCGGTAAACTGTATCATCCCCTTTTTTATGGTGTTAAAAAAGAAGACGGTCTTATTGATTATGCCAAACTTGAAGAGATCGCCCTGGCAGAACGTCCTAAGCTGATTATCTGTGGTGCCTCTGCTTATTCTAGAGAATGGGATTATGCTTTTATCCGCAGCGTAGCTGATAAGATCGGCGCTTTGGTATTGGCAGATATTTCACATCCGGCAGGTATGATAGCAAGAGGATTGCTGGCGAACCCACTTCCGCATTGCCATATTGTAACCACTACAACCCATAAAACCCTGCGCGGCCCGCGTGGCGGAATGATTATGATGGGTAAAGATTTTGAAAACCCATTTGGTTTGAAAACTCCTAAAGGTGAAACCAGAATGATGTCTTCTGTATTAGACATGGCAGTTTTCCCTGGTACACAAGGCGGACCACTTGAACATATTATTGCAGCTAAGGCAATTGCGTTTGGTGAAGCCCTTAGTGATGAATATCTGGTATATATTAAGCAGGTTCAGGCCAATGCACAGGCAATGGCTAAGGCTTTTGTGGCTAAAGGCTATGGCATTATTTCTGGTGGTACAGATAATCATTTGATGCTGATTGATTTAAGGAATAAAAATATTACCGGAAAAGTTGCTGAGAATGCGCTTGAAAAAGCTGATATTACGGTTAACAAAAATATGGTGCCATTTGATGATAAATCACCTTTTGTAACTTCCGGAATCCGCGTTGGAACAGCTGCTATTACCAGCAGAGGTTTCAAGGAATCAGATATGGAAAAAATTGTTGACCTGATTGATCAGGTAATCAGCAATCCGGAAGACGAGGCTCATTTAAATCAGATTAAAGGACAGGTAACTGCTTTAGTTGCCGGATTCCCACTGTATAAATAGAACCAGGTTAATAATATATGCCAAACGACTCAGGAATAGAATCATTTATTGAAGAAGAAAGGCTGGAAGCCTTATATGGATACAATATATTAGATACTCCTGACGAAAGCAGTTTTGATAACCTTGTCAAATTGTCGGCACAAATATTCAATGTACCCATTGCCTTTATTTCTCTTATGGACAAAGAAAGGCAATGGTTTAAATCTTCTTTTGGTTGCGATATGAAGGAGCTGCTCAGGGATCAGTCTTTTTGTAAATACACCATTCAGGGAGAAGATGTTTTTGAGGTGGGGGATGCCCTTACAGACCCGCGTTTTGCCCAATATGATATTGTAGTTAATGAGCCTCATGTACGATTTTATGCGGGTACTCCTTTAATTGACGAAGAAGGTTATGTATTGGGTAGCCTTGGCCTGTTTGATCTCGAACCCCGTTCACTGACCAAAAATCAAAAGGAGATTTTGCAGAGCCTTGCAAAAGAGGTGCTGGTGCACCTTAGGCTGAAGAAGCAAGACCAGAAAATTATCAGCCATGCGGCGCGCTTCCAGGAACTGCTGGATATGACAAGGGTTTCGCCTGAAATTCACTGTATCCTTGATTTCAAAGGAAAAATATTGTTCATTAATGATGCTGTAACGCGGGTACTAGAGTATTCTGTAGAAGAAGCAATGACCATGGAAATGTGGGACGTATGTTATCCTGAAGACATTCCGCGTCTGATCAGCAGCATTGAAGATGGCTTGAGAAACAAGATAAAGGAATTCAATATTGATTTCCGTATAGTAAGCAGGAGTGGTACAATACGCTGGATAAGCTGGAGCCTGGTAGCTAAAAACGACTGCTGGTATACTTATGGCAGGGATATTACCGCCAGTAAAAAAGCAGAAAGTGAGTTGACCAAGTTGTCATTTGTAGCCAGCAAAGTAAATAATGCGGTTGTGATTAACGATGCAAATAACCATGTAACATGGGTAAATGCGGCATTCGAAAAAATTACGGGTTTTAACCTCTCAGATGTTAAGGGCAAAAGACTGGGTGATCTTATTATTGGTCCGAAGACCGATCTTGAGCTTGTGGCCGAAGTGCGAAAGCTTACTAAAAAACGTCAGTCTTTCACTATTGATATGCTCGCCTATACAAAAGAGAAGGAAGAGATCTGGCTATCTGTATACAATACTGTTGTGCTGAACGATGAAGGAGAAGTGGATGCAGAAGTAGAGATTATTATTGATATTACTGATAAAAAGAAAGCAGAAGAAGAGCTGCAGGTACTGTCTCTTGTGGCCAGTAAAACAAATAGCGGGGTTAATATTCAGGATAAGGAGGGTATTACTACCTGGGTTAACCAATCACTGGAAAAGATGACGGGTTATACGCTGGCGGAGTTAAAAGGGCATCAGATAGGAAATATCCTTTCGCCAAATTTTTACGACCAGGAACTGATTAATACGTCAAGAAATAAAAGCCGGAATAATGAATCATACTCCATAGAGGTTCTTGGGGAAAAGAAAGACGGCAGTCCGATATGGTTCGCAGTTTCTAATACACCTATCATTAACAGCAAGGGCACTGTTGAAAGACAGATTGATCTGATTACCGATATTACCCAACGCAAACAGGTTGAACAAAATCTGATTGAAGCCAAAGAGCAGGCTTTAAAATTGAGCCAGGCTAAGGAAATGTTCCTATCGGTGATGAGCCATGAAATACGGACTCCGCTTAATGCGGTGATTGGGATGACTCACCTTCTGCTGGATAATGATCCGAAAATATCTCAGGTAGATGACCTTAATATCCTGAAGTTTTCAGGTGAAAACCTGCTGCACATTATCAATGACATTTTAGACTTTACTAAAATTGAGACGGGCAATATGGAACTGGAGGTTTTTCCCTTCAATCTTAAAACGCTTGCCAATGATATTATCAATTCCTTACAGGTTAATGTAAAGAAAAAGCGAAACCAACTCAAGCTTGAGTTTGATCCGCAGATTCCCGTGCAGATTTCTGGTGATAAAAACCGGTTGTATCAGGTATTGATGAATTTCCTGGGTAATGCTATCAAATTTACTGATGATGGCCTGGTACAGCTGAAGATTAATCTGGTTAGCCAGACTGAACAATCTGCACTGATCAGGTTTGAGGTTGAAGATAACGGAATAGGGATTCCTAAAGACAAGCAGAGTTATATTTTTGAAACCTTTACCCAGGCTAAAACTGATATTTCCAGAAAATATGGTGGTACAGGTTTAGGGCTGGCTATAACCAAAAAGCTGCTGAACATGTTTAATTCTCAGATTGTGGTAGACAGTACGGAAGGTAAGGGTACAAACTTCTCATTTGAGATTGCTTTCAGTAAAACTGCCGAAATCTCAGCAGCCCTGGTAAACGGAACTGAGATGAGTGTGTTTGTTGGAAAGAAAATACTGGTAGTTGATGATAATGAAATTAATATACTGATTGCCAAAAGGATTTTAAGTAAATGGGGATTAGATATTGACTCTGCTATAAATGGTTATGAAGCGATAGATAAGGTGATGACCGAAAGGTATGATCTTATTTTTATGGATATTAAAATGCCAGGTATTGATGGTTTCGAAACAACAGGCATAGTAAGAGATATTAGCGGACCATACTATAAAAACCTGCCGATTATCGCCTTAACAGCTTCTACCCTAAAGAATGACCATTATAAGTTTATAGAATGCGGGATGAACGGTCATGTATTAAAACCCTTTAATCCGGAAGAGATCAAAAAACTTCTGTTTGGGTTTTTATCAGTACAACATATAGTTTAAAACTATCAGAAAAGATAAAGGGTCGGTATTTCTGTGAAGAAGACACCGACCCTTACCATCTAAATTAACGCTCTCGATTATATAAACGCAGGCGTTTGTAAATTGTTTTAAAGAATTTGAATTATTCTGTGAACGCGAGTGCAACTATGCTTAGACTGCTTACTTCGCAGTTTAAAATAGCCAGGCTGCAGGCTTCTATAGTAGCCCCTGTAGTAATTACATCGTCTACCAGGATAACATGCTTATTATTTAATATCTCAGGATCCCTGATTCCAAAAACAGAACGCATATTTTCAAAACGCTGATACCGGGATTTCTTTGTCTGGGAGTCAGTTTGTTTGTTACGGTGAAGGGTGGTGGTGTTAACAGGAATATTTAAAACAGATGAAATACCCATTGCAATGGAAGTACACTGATTGTATCCTCTTGTTTTTTCTTTTGCAGGATGGATAGGCACAGGAAGAATGAGCTCGGCTGTTTGATAAAGCTCAGACTTTTGCAGCCTTTCACCTAACATTGTGCCTAATTTAAAACCCAGATTGGTTTTACCTTTATATTTGAGCTGATGGATGAGTCTCTGTACCCTGGTACCCTTTCTGTAATAAAGCATCGCCATAGCTGAAGAAGACCTGATCCGGCCCCAGAATAATTTGGCTACCGGATTTTCAGGGTAGTGCTGGAAATCTGTGTATGGGAGATCATATAAGCATTTGATGCAGATCAGCTGTTCCCCATGGTAGAGATCTTCTCCGCAGGCATTACAGTAATCTGGAAAAATCAGGCAAAGAAAATCGGTTGCGAGTCTTTTTAAATTAAACATGTGCCAATGTACTCCCCTTCAGGATTACATTGGTGAATAATTTACGATCAGGCCTGGTCCTTAACTGCCAGTTGTCCGCATGCGGCATCGATATCCTTACCCCGGCTGCGTCTGATGTTGGTATTTACGCCCTGGCTTTTGAGGTAATGAGCAAAGGCATCAATTTTATCACCTTCAGCATTAACGAAATCAGCAAACTGTATAGGGTTATACTCTATGAGGTTTACTTTGCAGGGTACATGTTTGCAGAATTTTGCCAGGTCCATAGCATCCTGGATTTCATCATTAAAACCGTTAAAAACGATGTACTCATAAGTAACCGGATTTTTAGTTTTAGCAAAATAGTATTTTAAAGCTTCAGCAAGCGCTTTGAGTGAGTTATGCTCGGTAATAGGCATGATTTCATTCCGCTTCTTATCATCTGCAGCATGTAGTGAAAGTGCGAGATTAAACTTAGCACCATCATCGCCCAGCTTAATGATCATCTTTGCTATCCCTGCGGTAGAAACTGTAATGCGTTTATACGACATATTTAAACCATCAGGTGCAGTAATGCGCTCTATGGATTTTAATACGTTTGCATAATTGAGCAGAGGTTCTCCCATACCCATATAAACGATATTGGTTAAAGGGGCATTGTAATTCTTTTTGGCCTGCTGATCAATAAGTACTACCTGGTCATAAATTTCATCAGCGTTCAGGTTACGTTTCCTGTCCATGTAGCCGGTAGCGCAAAACTTACAGGTTAGGCTGCATCCTACCTGAGAGCTTACACAGGCTGTCATTCTTTCGTCCATAGGTATTAACACACCTTCCACAATGTTGCCATCGTATAAACGGAAAGTATTTTTAATAGTCTGGTCATTACTGAACTGGGAATTGTTGACTTCAACTACGTTAATCGTGTAATTCTCGTCCAGTTTCTTTCTCAGGTCTTTAGACAGGTTACTCATTTCATCAAAAGAACGCGCAGATTTTTCCCAAAGCCATTGGTAAACCTGTTTGGCCCGGTAAGCGGGTTCTTTCATCTCCGTGAAGTGCTGCTGAAGCTGAATCAGGCTTAATGATCGAATGTCAGTTTTTTTTATTGTAAGCATTTGATGCAAAGGTACCTAAAAAAGGTCAGCCGCCCAATATTTGTAGCGACTTGACTCACAGATGGCATTATCTCTTTGGGCTTCTGGTTTTTGCAGCAGGTGCGCCCGATTTACCTTTTGAAGGTCTGACAGGTCTTTTGCTGGGGCCATTGCTTTTATGCCAGTCTGTAGAACCTGCATTTGCTGCCCCCCTATAAGGCGCTGAGCCACTTTTTGATGGTTTTTCAGTACGGTCGCTGCGTTCTCCACGTTCTCCACGCTCTCCACGCTCTTCACTGTCTGGTTTAGCTGATCTGCCTTTTCCTGCACCTGCCGGTCTGGTTCTTGCAGGTTTCTTTGGCGTTACATTTACCATATCATCAGTAGCCGCGGGTTTTGCTTTTTTGACAATCCTTCGGGGTTCAACACTTTTTTCAGAGCTGGACCTGGCAACCATCTTATTGATTTCAGCATGTTCTTCTGGTGTAAGTTCTCTCCATTCTCCTACCGGAAGACCTTTGAGGCTGATGTTCATAATCCGCGTACGCTCCAGTTTAGTAACTTCATAACCAAAATGCTCACACATTCGTCTGATCTGCCTGTTTAATCCCTGGATCAAGGTAATCTTAAATATAAAAGGGCTTTCTTTAGTTACCTTGCATTTTTTTGTCATTACGCCAAGAACAGGTACCCCTTTGGCCATATTGGTAATAAACTGCTCAGTTAAAGGTTTATTAACGGTTACCAGATATTCTTTTTCATGGTTATTACCTGCCCTGAGGATTTTATTTACCAGATCGCCATTATTGGTCATGAAGATCAGACCCTGAGAATCTTTATCGAGGCGGCCCACAGGGAATACCCTGTCACTATGGTTTACATAATCAACAATATTGCTTTTAACCCCAGCCTCAGTAGTACTGGTAATACCTACAGGCTTATTAAAGGCAAGTAATATAGAATTCTCAACTTCTTTAGGTTCTATTGTCTGTCCGTTTACAGTTACAATATCACCAAAATATACCTGGTCACCTACTTTGGCTTTTCTGCCGTTAATAAATACATTTCCCTGCTCAATGTATCTGTCTGCCGCTCTTCTGGAGCACATGCCGCTTTCACTAATGTATTTATTTAATCGGGTATTAGAATCAGACATAAATGTTTAATTAATTGATTTCTTTTTACAAAGTAATCAATTAATACCCATATATGCTATCAAATAATTTAATAAGAAGGCAGCTGAGCGGCTGCAGCTATTTATAAACACAGCTTATTTTGGTAAAGATGAATGATATTTATTATTTTTATAAAAAAATAAAACAAAGTACTATGGCTGTTCTTACTCCACTTGAAGACATGGATAAAAATATGGTTATCTTAATTCAGAAAGGGGATAAAAGTGACTATATCAAATTATATTCTAAATATGCGCCTGCAGTATTAGGAGTGCTTACCAGAACATTAGGCAGCCCTCAGCAGGCAGAAGAGTGTTTACAGGAGCTTTTTTGTAAAGTCTGGGAAGAGCGGTACAATTATGAGCCCAGGAAGGAACGTTTGTTTACCTGGATGTTGAAAGTTGCCAAAACCTGCTCTTTATTTGGGGCTGTGACCAGGGAAAATCACCTGGATGATTTAATCCGTGAGGAGATTGACCTGATTTATGCAGTGGATATCAAAGCTTACCTGCTGAAAAAGCAACAGGATGAGGCTGAGGTTTTTGCTGTAGGGATAGATGCAGATATAAAGGAGGCTATCCGCCTCATTTATTTTGAAAATTGTAGCTTTGCAGCAGCTGCGGAAAAACTAGAGATGCCAGTAGATGTCTTAAGGGGTAAAATGGTTAAAACAATTAAACAGTTAAAAGGATCGGTATTGGCATGACAAACTGCGACGAATTTATAGCATCCGGAATACTGGAATTATTTGTCTGTGGAGTAACTACCGAGGACGAAAACGCAGAAGTAAGAAAAATGCTTAGTTTATATCCTGAGGTAATATCGCGGGAGATAAGCGAGATCAGTACTGTCTATGAAAAACTTGCAGAAGCCAATCATATTGAACCAGATCCGATTATAAAACCCTTTTTGCTGGCAAGAATAGATTATACCGATCGCCTGATGGCCGGCGAACCTATGTCTTATCCGCCAAAGCTATCTGCCCAATCTAAAATCAGTGATTTTGATGATTGGCTGCAAAGAGAAGATATGATCCTTCCAGATAATGCAGACGGAGTATATGCCAAGATTCTGGGATTTAGCCCAGACATGATCACTGCTGTAGTATGGATTAAGGAAATGGCGCCTCAGGAAGTACATGATGACCAGTTTGAGCGCTTTCTTATTCTGGAAGGAACCTGCAATATTGTGGTAGGCGAAGATAGCTACGCATTGAAAAGCGGTGATTTTTTTGAAATACCATTACATCACGACCATGTTGTAAATGTTACTTCTGCCATACGCTGTAAAGCAATTTTGCAAAGGGTTGCAGCATAATGGATAGCTACCTAAGTGCAGACTGGGTTTATCCGGTCAGTTCGGCCCCTATAAAGGACGGCGTAATTTCTCTTGATCACAACGGTATGATTACCGGAGTCTTTTCTGCGGAAGAAGCTAAAAATCTACAAGGTCGCGTTCAAAAATACAAAGGAATACTTGTTCCGGGATTTATCAATACACATTGCCATCTTGAACTGTCACATCTGAAAGGAAAGATAGCTGAGCATACCGGGCTTCCCGGCTTTGTACAGCAGGTCATCAGTCAGCGTGCTGCCTCTGAAGAAGAAATTTGCGGGGCCATGGTCAAAGCAGATGCTGAAATGTACAATAATGGGATTGTGGCCATTGGTGATATTTCCAACCAGCTGATTTCAAGAGATATTAAATTAAACAGTAAAATTTACTACCATACTTTTGTAGAAGCAATGGGTTTTAATCCGGCGCGTGCAAAAGAGATCATTATAAATGCCCAAAAAGTAAGAGATTCATTTTCCCCGCTGAAAGCCACTGTTGTTCCACATGCGCCATATTCAGTATCTGAGGAGTTATTTACCGAAATTGCAAATCTATCAGGAACTGAAGAAGGGATTGTTTCAATCCATAACCAGGAAACACCTGATGAAAATGCATTTTTTGTTGCCAAAGAAGGCCATTTCCTGAAGTTATATGAATTTCTCGGGCTTGATATTACTTTCTTTAAAGCCAGTGGCAAAAGCTCCCTGCAAACTTATCTCAGCAGGCTATCTGCAAAAGCCAGAAAGTTGCTGGTGCATAATACCTTTACCAGTAAAGAGGATCTGATCTACGCGAACTCTGTTCAACAGGAACTCTATTGGTGCCTTTGCCCAAATGCCAACTTATATATTGAGGGTAAACTGCCGGAAATTGGGCTTTTTCTTCAATCGGAAGCAGTAATTACCCTTGGTACGGATAGTCTGGCAAGCAATCACCAGCTGAGTATTCTTGATGAAATGAAAGTATTACAGGAAAAGGAAAACGTACCTTTGGAAAAATTGCTGCGCTGGGCTACCTTAAACGGAGCACGCTTTTTGGGAGTAGATCATCAATTTGGTAGCTTTGAAAATGGTAAACAGCCGGGTATCAATTTAATTGAGCATATGGATGGAGACCAGATCAGTGCAGCATCACGCCTGCGGCGGTTGGTTTAAAACAGAATAAATGAAACATATAGTAATCAGGATAACAGGGAAAGTTCAGGGAGTATCATTCAGGTATACTACCAAAGTAGTGGCCGACCAGATGGGGGTGCGGGGGATGATCAAAAATGAGAAAGACGGGAGCGTTTACATAGAGGCTGAGGGTGATGATACGCTGCTTGAAGTATTTTTAGAGTGGTGTAATGAAGGGCCCGACAGGGCCAAGATTGAAAGTGTGGATGTTAGTCCGGGAGAGCTGAAAAACTACCGTAATTTTGAGATTATTAAAAGATCACTTTAATCTGTTAACAATTAAACCTGCCGAGTGTCAGTTATCAAAAAATTCTTAGGCCAGACTGCGGTTTATGGTCTGAGCACCGTATTATCGAGGTTATTCAATTTTATCCTGACTCCTCTTTTCACCAAAGTATATCCTACTGGGGTATATGGAATATTCACCAAGCTCTATAGTTACGCGTCGCTGATTAATGCGGTGCTGGCTTTTGGGATGGAGAGCACTTTTTTCCGATATTTAAATAAGCATGAAGACAGGAAGCAGGAGGTTTATAATAACTCCTTTCTTTGTATAGGCTTCATTTCCCTGCTGTTTTTAATCAGCGGTTCGGTGTTTGCAAATGCTATTGCCGGCTGGATAGGTAACGGAGAAAAAGGACAGGTACAAGATTATCAGCAATACATCCATTTTTTTGTATGGATACTATTTGTTGATGCAATATGTGTAATTCCGTTTGCAAAAATACGGGCAGATGGAAAAGCCTTTAAGTACAGCCTCATCAAATTTTTGAATATCGGAAGTTTTGTAGGTTTTAACCTGATTTTTCTGTTTGTAGTGCCGGTAATTATAAAAAATCATTGGCCGCTGTCGGGATGGATGGAATCCTGGTACAGGTTGCATTGGGTAGGGTATGTCTTTATTTCAAACCTGATTGCAAGTTTAGTGACCTTTCTGATTCTGTTGCCAGAATTTCTGCAGATCAGGCTGCGTTTTGATAAAGATTTATTTTTGAAGATGCTTTCGTACAGCTGGCCCGTTCTGGTAGCGAATCTATCTTTTATTGTTAATGAAAACCTGGATAAAATTGTACTCAGCCATCTGCTGCCAAAAGCCGTGGCCGACAGTGAAGTAGGTATTTATGGTGCGGTATGTAAAATAGCGATGTTCCTCAGTATTTTCATTACAGCTTTTCGTTTAGGGGCCGAACCTTTCTTTTTCAGTCACGCAAAAAATGCCAATGCCAAACAAACCTATGCTACTATACTTCATTATTTTGTAATCGCATTATCAATCCTGTTTGTAGCACTGGTAGCCAATATAGAAGTGCTTAAGTTTTTCATCAGCCGGGACAAAGCACATGTGGCAGACTACTGGGTGGGTTTGCCAGCTGTTCCTTATCTGCTTTTTGGTTATGTATGCCTTGGCATTTACAGTAATCTGTCTATATGGTACCGTTTATCAGACCAGACAAAATTCGGGCTCTACATCTCCGTTGCCGGAGCAGTGATCACTATAGTTTTTAACTTTATCCTGATCCCAAAATATAGTTATATGGGTTCTGCCTGGGTATCTATGATCGCGTATTTCGTGATGATGGTAATTTCTTATGTGCTGGGGCAGAAGTATTATCCAATACCCTATCAGCTTAAAAAGATAGCTATATATCTGCTGATCTCTGTAATACTTGTTATCCTTTCTTTCTGGGTATTCAACAGGAATATCTATATTGGTAATGGTTTACTTTTATTATTTCTGGCAGGAATTTTTTATGCCGAAAAAAACGATGTTAAAATACTGCTTTCTAAAGATAAATAAGGCATGGCATTTACATGTTGATGCCTTTTAATATAATAATACAAAATGAAGATTAATATTATCAACAAATCGGAACATCCGCTGCCACAGTACGAAACTGCTCATGCTGCTGGTATGGATATGAGGGCATTTATTGGGGAAGAACTTGTGATTAAACCAATGCAGCGTATGTTAGTTCCAACAGGTCTGCATATAGAATTACCAGTTGGATACGAAGCGCAGATCCGTCCGCGTAGCGGACTGGCCTACAAGCATGGAATCAGTATTGTTAATTCTCCGGGCACTATTGATGCTGACTATCGTGGGGAAATTAAAGTTTTGCTGATTAATTTCTCTGACACTGATTTTGTGGTGAACAATGGAGACCGGATTGCACAAATGGTAATCGCCAAACATGAAACAGTAATCTGGACAGCTGCAGAAGAGCTCAGTGATACAGTTCGTGGCGAAGGTGGCTACGGACATACAGGTAAATAAGATGATATGAAAAAGACTGTTGTTTTATATGGGATACTAATAACAGCGATGCCGGCCATAGCCCAGGAGTTTAAACCGGCAGCAGTTGACAGTAACCGCATAAAGCAATTGTTTTTTACCGGCCTGCGTGATAAACTGCGCGAGAATTATTCCAAAAGTAACGATAGCTTTAGCCTGATTGTTGCTGCAGACGCGCATAATGATGCCGCATGGTATGAAATAGCCTTGCTGAATTTCAGACAAAACAAAATGCCGCAGGCAGAAGAAGCTATTAAAAATGCCACGTCTATAGATCCAGATAACCTGTGGTATTGGAAGCTTTTATCTGAACTTTATAAAAGCACTGGTAACATGCCAGCCCTTATTCCTGTGTTTGACCAGCTGATCAGACTGGCCCCCGAACAGCAAAGTTATTATTATGATAGGGCAAGTGCCTATTTTGCCGCAGGCAAGGTAGGGGAGGCCAAAGCCGGATATGATCTGGTAGAACAGAAATTCGGCTCTTCTCCAGCCCTGATCAGAGCCAGGAACAGGATGAACCGCGGTGCTGAACAAAGCACCCCTGTTTCAGATATCAATATCAGGCCAGATGATGTGATGGCGGCGGCAACACAACTGATAGCGCAAAAGAAATTTTCTTCAGCCGCAGCAATGCTGGCTAATGTAGCCAGAGAACATGAACAAGACCCTCTGTTTCTTACGCTTTATGCTGATGTTTTATATGAAACGGGAAACCTGCCTGCTGCCTTAAATTATTACAAAAAAGCACTGAAGGTGACCGACCAGTTATACGGTGTTTGGGAAAAAGTATTAAACATTCATATTCTTCTCGGTCAGTACAAAGAAATGATCACGGTAGGAGAGAATGCGCTGGCCTTATATCCTAACCAGGCGATTCTATATTATTATATGGCTTTTGCCATGCATCGCGAAAAACAAAATAATAAAGCATTAACATATGTAAAATCGGCACTTGCACTTGATGGCGACAACCGGGAGCTGCAAGCGCTCATTACAGCATTACAGGCAGAAATACTCATTGACGAGCGTAACCCTGCAGCAGCAGACCGGGCCTTTGAGCGGGCAGTAAGTCTGGATCCGAAAAATTATCAGATCATGAACAATTATGCCTATTACCTGGCGTTAAGAAATGAGAACCTTGACAAGGCAGTGTTGCTCATAGAAAAAGCAGCCAGGGCATTGCCGCAGGATGCCTCTATAGCTGATACTTATGCCCTTATATTATTAAAAGGCGGACGGTATGCTTTAGCCAGAACCTGGATAGAAAAAGCCCTTGAAAACAATGAAGCGGGAAATAATGTTTACCTGGAACATTACGGCGACATTTTATTCCTTAGCGGAGAGCAAGATAAGGCGCTGGTGGTCTGGAAAAAAGCCAGGGAAGCCGGGAATGAATCTCCGTTGTTAAAACGCAAAATAAATGAAAAAAAATATATTAAATAGTATCATGGTAATTTGTTTGCTCACGGTTGTCACGGCCTGCAAAACAAAAAAAGCAATAGTAAATGTGCCGCCGCCGGTAACAGTTAAACCACCGGCAGATAATAAAAAGACAGAAAATTTTCGTCTGCTTATGGACAAAGATGTTCCATACAATACGCTTTCTATGAAAGGAAAAGTGGGGCTTGACATAGACGGAAATGTTAATAATGTTAAGGTAAATATCAGGATGAAAAAGGATGAAAAAATCTGGGTAAGTATTACTGCCATTGCGGGAATTGAAGTAGCCAGGGCATTAATTACTCCTGATAGTGTTCTGGTAAGAAATAACCTGCAATCTGTAGGGGTGAAAAAACCTTTTTCTTATCTCAACAGGTATACCAGTAAACAGGTAACCTTTAAAATGCTGCAGGCCGTACTTTCAGGGAATACCATATCAGAATTTTTGACAGAGCAGGCTGTACTTGAGCTGAGCAATGGCGTATTTGTATTGTCCGGCAGCCGGGGCGACCTCAGTTACCGCAGCACATTTAACAGTCTGTTTAAAACGGCAGAGATTAATATGAATGATCCAAAAGCTGCTCAGGCACTAAAAGTGGTTTATTCAGATTATCAGAAACTAACGGATGTGCTTATTCCTTCTGCCCTAAGTATCAATGCCCTTTCGGGAAAGAAGAAGACCAACATCAGCTTTGATTTTGCCACGATAGAACGGAATGTGCCACTTGATTTTCCATTCAGTGTTCCGAACAGATTTGAGATTATAAACTAAATTTTTTATACTTTTGGTGCAATGAAGCTACACAAATTACTTTTGTTTCTTTTGTTCGTTACGCTGTCTTCAGCCTCTTTTGCTCAAAGCAGTGCCCAACTAAAAAGAAAGAAGGAAGCTATACAGCGTGAAATTGAACTTTTACAGAAAAACCTGAATAAAGCTTCTCAAAGTAAGAAACTTACTTTGAGTGAGATCAGAGCCCTGAATGCGAAAATAAGTTTGATGCAGAACAAGATTTCTGTTATCAACTCAGAGATAAAAAACCTGGATAATGAAATCCATGAAAATACAAATACCGTACATTCTTTGCAGGGCCAGCTCGCACAGCTGAAAAAAGAATATGCTGGAATGATCAGGTTTGCACAGCGGAACAAGAATTCTTATGATAAAATGATGTTCGTTTTTGCGTCGCGAGATTTTAACCAGGCGTATAAGCGTATAAAATATCTGCAGCAATTTGGGCAGTACCGTAAAAAGCAGGCTGATTATATACAAGGGACTGAAAAAAATCTGAACTATAAAATTGTGGTTCTGGATAAAAGCCTGAAAGCAAAAAGTAATTTACTGCGTGAGCAGGAAAACGAGCAGAACAAACTGGCTAAAAATAAAAATGAGCAGGCTTCTGTATTAAATAAGGTAAGCAGGCAGGAAAAACAGCTGAGCCAGGATATAGCCAAGCGGAAGAAAATGGCGGCTGCTATAGAGCGTGAAGTTAGGGCAGCCATTCAGCGTGAGGTAGCCAAAGCAGCCAGAGAAGCTGCAGAACAGGCAAGGATTGCTGCAGCAAAAGCAAGAGCAGAAAATAAAGCTGCACCTACAGAAAAGGCTAAAACAACCAGTAACTATTTGACTGCAACTCCGGAAGCTGCCAAATTATCTTCTGGTTTTGAGAATAACAGGGGCAGGCTGCCCTGGCCGGTAAGTCAGGGTTCTATTACTGAGCATTTTGGCAGGCATATGGAAGATCAGGCTTCCTATACTAATGATGGTATTGATATTATGACCAGTGAAGGTGCTACAATCAAAGCTATATTTAGTGGGGAGGTTAGGTTTGTAAAGATGATCCAGGGAGTTTATTTTGTGATGCTGAGACATGGGGAATATTTTACGGTTTACCAGAACCTTAAGTCGGTAAGTGTTTCAGCAGGGGATAAAGTACAGACGGGGCAGGCACTTGGAGTGGTTGCGACTAAGTCTGACGGACCGCTTTTCCATCTGGAAATATGGAGAGGACAATCCAGGCTGAACCCGGAAGCATGGATTGCAAATAAATAATTGAAGCTAAAATGTTTATATTTGTTAATAAGTTATAAATTGAATTGATATGTATTCAGGAGTGTTAGTAGAGTTTTTAAATATGGGTGGTGGCGAAATCATGTTAATCATGGTAGTAGTATTGCTTTTATTTGGAGGAAAGAAATTACCTGAACTGGCCAGGGGCTTAGGAAAGGGGATCCGTGATTTTAAAGATGCCTCAGAAGGTGTGAAGCGGGAAATCCATAGAAATATAAATTCAATGGATATTGACGAAGAGGTAAACCGTCCGACAGCGGCAGCAAGTTATGCTCCGGAAAAAACTTCGGCGGAACTGCTTGAGGAGCAAATGTATCCGAAAACAACAGTGAACGAGCCAATCAACCTGACAAAAGAGGTTCCGGCAGATGCAGAAAGATTAGAAACAGAAAAAAACAAAATTTAATTTAACGATTATGTTAAACGCAATAATATTAGGAGTCTTCGGAATGGGGGGCACAGAAATCGCCGTAATTTTAGTCATTGTACTTTTACTTTTTGGCGGTAAAAAAATTCCCGAACTGATGAAAGGATTAGGAAAAGGTGTGAGAGAATTTAAAGATGGTAAAGACGGAGTGGATGAAGAAGTTGAACCAAGACGTACCAACAAACCTTTATAAGGTTGCCTGAAGAATTTAACATCATAATTTTCCCTATTATAGTTTGAAGAAGTATAACTCTTTAACGGAGATACAAACCCTTATTGGCAAAAATCTGCTCGACCTTCCGGGTCTGTTGGCATATTATTTTGAGCAAATTGAGATCAACAAAGAACTCAATGCATTTAACGAGGTGTTTACAGATTCTGCCACAGCGCAGGCCCTGCTCGTTCAGTCCAAAATCAATAATGGTACTGCCGGTAAGCTTGCAGGAATGGTGATTGGTATTAAAGATAATATTCTTTATAAAGGTCACGAAACCACAGCGTCGTCAAAAATGCTGAAAGGATTTATCTCCCCATATTCCTCAACTGTAGCAGCACGTCTTATTGCCGAAGATGCAGTTATCATTGGCAGGTTAAACTGTGACGAGTTTGCAATGGGAGGATCTAATGAAACTTCTTATTTCGGCCCGGTGAAAAACGCGGCCGACCTTGACCGTGTGGCAGGGGGCTCATCTGGCGGTTCTGCAGTGGCTGTACAGGCAGATTTATGTCTTTCAGCACTTGGCACCGATACAGGAGGATCTGTAAGGCAGCCAGCTGCTTTCTGTGGATGTTTTGGTCTGAAGCCTACATATGGTCGTATTTCCAGATATGGAGTTATTGCTTATGCTTCATCTTTTGATCAGGTGGGTACAATTACCTCTTCTGTTGAGGATGCTGCGTTATTAATGGAGGTTCTTGCCGGTGTAGATGAGTATGACAGTACAGTATCGCGGTTACCGGTACCTTTATATCATACCGCTCTGGATGATAGGTCTTCTAAAAAAATAGCAGTCTTAAAAGAAACCCTGGACAGTGAAGCACTTGATCCTGCTATCAAAAGCGCAATCCTCGGAGCTATAGAGAAATTCAGGGCACAGGGACATACTGTAGAATACGTATCTTTTGATATGCTCGATTATCTGGTGCCGGCTTATTATATTCTTACATCTGCAGAAGCGTCATCCAATCTTTCCAGATATGATGGCGTGCATTATGGCTATCGCAGTAAGCAGGCAGAAAATCTGAATACCCTCTATAAAAAATCACGTGCCGAAGGTTTTGGAGAAGAAGTGAAGACCAGGATTTTACTGGGTACTTTTGTCTTGAGTGCCGGTTATTATGATGCATATTATCAGAAGGCACAGCAGGTAAGAAGATTGATAAGGAATAAAATGGAGGCACTTTTTGCCACTTATGATATTATTCTGTCGCCAGTAGCACCAACTCCTGCCTTTAAAATTGGCGAAAACATTAAAGATCCGCTGGTGATGTACATGGCAGATATCTTTACTGTACTGGCCTCTCTTACAGGTGTTCCGGCAATAGCTGTCCCCCTGGGCAATAATACTGATGGTTTACCGTTAAGTATGCAGCTTATGGCCAGACATTTTGAAGAAGATAAGCTATTATCTTTATCAAAAAGCTTTACATGTTAGTTTGATTTAGTTGACCATAAAAACTTTTGTTGCTTAAAGCAATTGACAGCCTATGAAATTAAATATACTTATTTTATCTTTTTGTCTGATCATAGCAGTTTCCTTTAATGGTGCTGCACAACAAAAGATCAATAAACTTGATTCTATATCACCAGTCAATTTCCTATCAACCAACCTTTCTGCCGATACCACCTCGGTACCTATGGTATTGGAGAACCCTTTGTTTTATAATTATAATTTCACATACAAGAAACGCCTTGATTCTATTCAAAGGGAAATTCCCCTGAATTATAATGAATCAGTACAGCGCTATATAGATGTATACAGCGGCAGAAAAGCCATGATGGGTAAAATGCTTGGCTTATCTGAATACTATTTTCCAATTTTTGAAAATGCACTTAAGGCATATAATGTACCTGCTGAACTGAAGTATCTGCCAATCATTGAATCATCTATGAATTCACATGCAATATCAAGGGTTGGTGCTACCGGCCTCTGGCAATTTATGTTTAGTACAGCCAAAGGGTATGGACTGAACATGGACAATTTTGTAGATGAACGTAAAGATCCGATTCAGGCAAGCTACGCCGCTGCAGCCTATTTTAAAGATGCTTTTGCTGAGCTGGGCGACTGGCTTCTGGCTATAGCTGCTTATAATTGTGGTACTGGAAATGTAAACCGGGCAATTGCCAAGGCACATTCGCGGGATTTCTGGGCTATCAGACCTTATCTGCCCTTAGAGACCAGGAATTATGTACCGGCTTTTATTGCTGCAGTATATGTAATGAACTGTCCTGATAAGCATCAGATTAAAGCTGAGAGATCATTATTCGCCATCAAAACAGATACGATACAGGTAAGCCGTTTTGTGTCGCTTACAGAGCTTGCTGAGGCACTGACGATGGATGAATCTGATCTATGTACACTGAACCCTTCTTATAAGAAAAAAATAGTGAATGGATCAGCTGAGTTTCCTAAGCGCATTATTATGCCAAAGGTAAGCCTGGCCAGTTTTGCAAGTATTTACGAAGTACTAAACAACCGTACGCCCGAAACTGAAACAAAAATTATCCTGGCATCAAATGATGACAGAAGAATTCATAAAAAACATAAAGCAACAGCAGAAGTTAAGCCTGCTGTGCGGTATCATAAAGTAGGTGAAGGACAAAGCCTGACTTCCATTGCAGATCAGTACCATGTGGAAGTGCAGGACCTGAAGGTTTGGAATAATCTTAAGAGTACAAATCTCCTGCCCGGACAAAAATTAATTGTTTCTAAAAAAGCTGCTACAGATAAAATGCCTAGCGCAAAACCAGCAAATAAGTACATTTCTTTTAAGGCTAAAACTAATCAGCACGCCAGTGCTTCGGGAAGGTTATAGAACATAATTGTTCTTTTTGTTCATTCCCTTAGGACGTCTATATTTTTTAAAATTATTTATCATATTCGTTTAACGATCCTGGATAGAAAAATCTGCCGCGGAATATACTGTGCAGGTATGTGTTTTCTTAGATCTGATCTGTATACTTTGTGTAATAATTTGCTATTGATAATTTAACGTTAAAGATTAATTCCTTTTAGTAGATTAGCGGTGCTGCAGTGTATGCTGTGATTTTCTCTTGCTGGTTGGGAAATAATTGTTAAAGACCGAAAAAAATAGAATAATATGTATGATTATATTGATGGCAGGCTGACTTTTAAATGTCCTGCTTATATTGTGGTAGAAGCTGGTGGTGTAGGATATCATATTAATATTTCCCTGAATACTTATGGCAGTCTCGGAAACTCGGAGCGCTGCAAAATTTATGTATGGCTGCATGTAAAGGAAGACGCACATACATTATATGGATTTATAGATGAAGGTGAACGCCGCCTTTTTCTGCACCTGATATCTGTATCAGGTATTGGGCCAAATACGGGCAGAATGATGCTGTCATCTATTACCCCTGTGGAAATACAAACTGCAATTGTAAATGCAGACCTGCCGCTAATACAGCGTATCAAAGGCATAGGTGTGAAATCTGCACAGCGACTGGTTTTAGAACTTCAGGACAAGTTAAAAAAAGAAGGAACAGGATCGCTCATTGCAGCACCTCTTAACAATACTGCCCGCGAAGAATCGCTGTCAGCATTAATGATGTTGGGTTTTGCTAAAGCACCGGCAGAGAAATCTTTAGATCTTGCCATTAAAAGTGGGGGTGCTGATCTTACAGTAGAACAAATGATCAAAATAGCTTTAAAGAATTTATAACCATACCGCCCTTGAAAAGAACCTTTACTTTAGCTTTATTTTTCATTGTTTTCATCTGCAGTCAGCGTCTCTTCTCGCAGGTGAGACGTCCTGTGCGCAGTCAGGATACAGTGAAAAATAATTTTGGCATTAAAGAAAAGGAACGGCTGGGCATAAGGCAGCCATTTAATTCATTTAACCCACTGCCTGACAATATTAAAAGGGAAGTGGAGTTTGATGCAGTTAATAAAAGGTATATCATCAGGGAACGTGTTGCGGGCCGCTACTTTAATCCTCCGCAGTACTTAACTATAGATGAATATCAGCGCCTCATCAACTCAGAGCTTAAGCGAGAGAACTGGCGGGTTATCTCAAACGCGGAAGCTGAAGAGGTACGTAAAACAGGAATTCTTCCCAGTCTGACGGTCAACAATAAATCATTTGAGCGCATTTTTGGTGGAAATGTAATTAGCATCCAACCCCGGGGAGAGGCAGAACTTACTTTTCTGGGCCGGATAAATAAAAATGAAAACCCTCTTTTTAACGAGAGACAAAGGGTGCAGAGCAATTTCGATTTTAACCAGCGTATCCAGATGGATGTGGTGGGTAATATCGGTACTAAAGTAGCATTGAAGCTCAATTACAATACAGAGGCACAGTTTGACTTTGAGAATCAGCTAAAGCTGGATTATACCGGCGGGGAAGATGATATCATTAAAAAAATTGAAGCCGGAAATGTTAGCCTGCCCCTTAGTACCTCATTGATTACCGGAACACAGGCGCTGTTTGGTATTAAAACGCAGCTGCAGTTTGGTAAGCTGAACGTGACCACAGTTTTTTCTCAGCAGAAGTCGCAGTCGCGCGAACTCAAAATTAATAACGGTGCCCAGCAGAATGAATTTAGAATGGGTGCCGATAATTATGAGGCCAATAAACATTATTTCCTGGCCGAGTATTTCAGAAATACCTATAATAAATCATTAGCTACGCCGCCTACCTTACTCTCTGGGGTTAATATTACTAAGATTGAAGTCTGGATCACCAATAAAACCGGCAATACTACAGACTCGAGAGATGTACTGGGTCTGATAGATTTGGGTGAAAACACTCCCTATAACCCAGGTATACTTGGCGGTTCTGCCTATTCTCCTTATCCCTCGGGCTTTGTGCTGCAGGGTTCGAGGCAGTCAAACGATTTGCTGTCTAAGCTTCCTCCGGGGGTAAGGGCAACTAATTCTAATGAAATTATCTCCTACTTTCAGGGAACTGGCGGTACAGATAATTATGCTAAAATGATCTATGCCCGGAAACTGACAGACAGGGAATATACGCTCCATTCTCAGCTAGGCTATATCTCTTTGAACAATGCCCTTAATGCCGATGAAATACTTTCGGTAGTTTTCCGCTATACTTATAACGGGGTAGAATATCAGGTGGGAGAATTTTCTACTGATGTATCTTTTGATCCTACTTCCCCAAAGGTATTGTTTGCCAAACTTCTGAAAAACGAGACTACCAAGACCAACCTGCCTACCTGGGACCTGATGATGAAAAATATTTATTCTATCGGAGGTTATCAGATCAGTCAGCAGAACTTTAAGCTGGACATATTCCGCCTCGATAATGAAACAGGTATTGAAAAACCAGTAATGACTGAAGGGCTGAATACCAACAGTAAATTATGGATTAACCTGGTAGGGCTAGACCGGCTTAACCAGCAACAGGAACGTAAACCGGATGGCGTATTTGACTTTCAGGCGGAAGACAAGCCCTTTACCAGTACCAACAGCGGTTCAACTTCTATCGGCAATATCAGTCCGGCCACCACTGCAAATGCACTGGCAACTTTTGCTACAAATACCAGCACTGGCTATATCACTATAGATCCTCTTAACGGGCGTATTATTTTTCCGGTAGTTGAGCCTTTTGGGGCCGACCTGGCTGCACAGTTTAATCCTGGAGAACAAAACCTGATTGACAAGTATACTTATAGAGCATTATACGATTCTACAAAGGTAGTAGCACAGCAACTCTTCACCAGACAGAACAGGTATGTTCTGAAAGGGGCCTATCAATCTGCAGTATCTTCAGAATTCAGTCTTAATTCTATCAACGTTCCGGAAGGATCAGTTAAAGTGTTTTCTGGAACTATTCCATTACAGGAAGGGGTAGATTTTACTGTAGATTATCAGGGTGGAAGGGTAACGATTATCAACACTGGTATCCTGATTTCAGGTCAGCCTATCCGTATAACCACAGAAAACAGTGAGCTCTTTGGTTTGCAGCAGCGTTCCCTCTTTGGTACGCGGATGGACTATAAGGTGAACAATAAACTAAACATCGGCGGAACCTTCCTGAGCTTATCAGAAAAACCGCTTACCCCGAAAGTTAATATAGGAGAAGAGCCCCTGAATAATAGTATCTGGGGTTTTGACTTAAATTACAGTAGTTCTTCCCGGTTTTTAACTAAACTGGTAGACCGCCTGCCATTCATTTCTACCAAGGCACCATCACGCTTTAGTTTTTCGGGCGAATTTGCAAAACTTGTTCCAGGCCACCCAAGTGCCCTGAACAGTGCCGGAGATAAAGGGGGAGTAAGTTATCTTGATGATTTTGAAGCTTCAAGATCTGTGATAGATCTTAAAAGTGCAATTGCCTGGCAGTTGTCTGGCACCCCGCAGTTATTTACGGAATCTCAGCTCATTGATGATCTTGCCTATGGGTATAACCGTGCAAGACTGGCGTTTTATAATATTGATCCAACGTTTTATAACAGTACCGGAACCAATATCCCGGCAAGTCTGAGAAACAACAGACAGGAATTGTCAAATCACTATGTTAGAGAAGTTATTGAACAGGAAGTATTTCCCTTAAAAGAAACACCTACCGGGCAAACCATTTCGTTACCCACCCTGAATGTTGCTTTTTATCCTAATAAACGCGGACCATATAACTATGTGCCTAACGGATTTAATGCCAATGGAGATCTACTGAACCCAAGATCTCGCTGGGGTGGTATGTTCAGAAGGATCGATGCAAACGATTTTCAGGCACTCAATATTGAATATATCGAATTGTGGGTAATGGACCCAAATATTTACAAGCCAAATTCTGCAGGTGGCGACCTCTATTTTAATCTTGGAAATATCAGTGAAGACATACTGAAAGACGGACGTAAATCATTAGAGAATGGTTTGCCTGCAGATGGCGACCCATCTAAATTTGATGAAACCAATTGGGGAAGGGTACCCAAATTACAGCCTGTTATACAGGCTTTTGATAATGATCCTGCTGCGCGCCAGGCTCAGGATGTAGGTATAGATGGCTTGTCTAGTGTAAACGAGCGGACAAAATTTGCTGCTGCCATAGCGCAGATTAAAGCTCAGCTAAATTCTACCGCAGCAGCTGAAATTGATAATGACCCAAGTTCTGATGACTATGCCTATTTTAAAGGACCAGGTCTGGATCAGGCGAATGCCGGGATTTTAAAACGGTATGAGAAATATAACGGACCGGAGGGTAATTCAAAAACTTCACAGCAGTCTTCTGATCAACTTGGCATAGATAACTCTGCATCTACCTCCTTACCAGATGGTGAAGATGTGAACAGGGATAATAACATGACGCAGTCTGACGAGTATTTTCAATACAAAGTTTCTATGCGTAAGGGCGATCTGGAGATAGGAAAGAATTATGTTACAGATGCGGTTACATCACAGGTAAAATTGGCGAATGGCCAGACACAACCTGTAACCTGGTACCAGATCCGTATCCCACTGGCAGACTATGAACAGAAAGTAGGGAATATCCAGGATTTTAAATCTATCCGGTTCTTCAGGATGTTCATGACCAATTTTGCAGATACCTCTGTCCTGAGGTTTGCGAAAATCCAACTGGTAAGGGGCGACTGGAGAAGGTACAACAGTGAAAATTTAAGCACACAGATTATCTCCGATCCGGCGCTGGTTACGGTAACCCCAGATAATTCTACCATAGATATTACTACGGTAAATATAGAGGAGAATGGTAAGCGTTCACCTATACCTTATGTGATCCCGCCGGGAATACAGCGCGAATTAGACTATAATAATTACAGGACCGATACCAGGTTAAATGAGCAATCGCTCGCTATCACCATCAGAAACCTGCGAGATGGTTATGGTCGCGCTGCCTTTAAAACTGCCTTGAACGATTTCCGCTCATACAAACGCTTAAAGATGTTTGTGCATTTAGAAACCCTGGGTAATTCTGTGGTAAATAACGGTGACCTTCAGGCCTTCCTTCGCATTGGATCTGACAACCAGGATAATTACTATGAATATGCACAGCCTTTAACAGTAACGCAGCCTAACACCAGTGATCCAGACGCTATATGGCCCGAAGCGAATGTAATTGATATTCCACTCGAGATGTTTCAGAACGCTAAACTTGCCCGGAACCGCGCAAGAGGTGCCAATGGTGAAATCTGGGATATCAGTAAACCTTATAGTTATGTTGTGGATGGCAATAAAATCATCACTATAAAGGGGCAGCCAGATATGAGCCAGGTTAGGGTCTATATGCTGGGAGTAAAGAACCCGCTAAAAAATGCTGCATCTCCTGGCGATGATGATGGCCTGGAGAAAACCGCCCAATTATGGTTTAATGAGCTGCGGTTAACAGAATTTGATGAACGAGGCGGCTGGGCGGCAGCGGCGAGAATGACTGCGCAGCTGGCCGATTTTGGTGAGGTTAATGTATCAGGAAGTAAGTCTACAATAGGATTTGGTTCTTTAGACAGCAGGGTAAGTGAAAGAAACCGGGCAGATAATGTTTTCTTTGATTTGTCTTCCAGTCTTGAACTAGGGAAGTTTTTCCCACAGAAAACCGGGCTGAAAGTGCCTATGTATGTAAGTTATTCCAGTCAGGTGAGCACTCCTCAGTATGATCCGAGAATGCCAGATATTGAACTGAAAACATCACTGCAGAATGTTACTAAGGAGGAGAAAAAGGAGATCCTTGACTATGCCCAGGACGTAACTACCCGTAACAGTATCAATTTTACCAATGTACATAAAGAGCGTACCAATCCGGATAAAAAACCAAAGCTCTGGGATGTTGAAAACCTGAGTGCAAGCTATTCTTATACCAAGTTTTTACATCATGACTTTATCAATGAAAATACCGTTCAGAAAACTTATCACGGCTCTTTTGCCTATAACTATAGCGGACAGTCAAAGAATTACCGTCCTTTTGACAAGATAATCAAATCAAATATGCTGGCCCTGGTTAAGGATGTTAATTTTAGCTTGTTGCCTAATGCAATCAATTTCAGAATTGATGTTGACAGGTTCTACTCAGAAAACAGCCTGCGCAACAACGATCCTTCTAATACCATTCCCATAAATACCACCTACAATAAAAACTTTCTGATCACCAGGGTTTATGCCATTTCCTGGAACCTTACCAAATCACTTACTCTGGATTTTGATGCCACCAATTATTCAATAATCGATGAGCCAAATGGAAAAATAGAAGGGTTAAAAAGAGATACGGTATGGCAGAACCTGAAACGTCTGGGCCGCAATACTGATTACAGCCATAACATGAATATTACCTATACAGTGCCTGTTAATAAAATACCGGGACTGGACTGGATTAACCTGGCAACAAGGTATGGCACCAATTTTAACTGGCAGACCGAACCTCTTTCTACATTAAACGACCCCTCTATTAATCTGGGTAACACCATTCAGAACAGCAGGACGATACAGATTAACCCTACCCTGAATTTTGCAGGATTATATAATAAATTCGGATTTTTAAGGGCCGCAAAAAATGGAGAGGGTGGCTCGGCTGTGTTTACCGGACTCCTTACTACTATAAAAAATATCAATGCTGCCTATACCCAGACCAAAGGAACATTTTTACCGGGCTATCTGCCAAGCACCACATATCTGGGGATTGATGATGTAACTGGTGCACCAGGTTTGGGCTTTGTTTTTGGAAGTCAGCGCGATATCAGGTTGATGGCTATTAATAATGGTTGGATTACTACCGATACCCTCCAGTCACAATTATATATCAACACCCTGCGTGAAGATTTTAGTATGACCAGTGTGCTGGAGCCCTTCCGTGATTTCAGGATTACGCTAACAGCAAATAAAAACCGTACAATGAATTATTCTACCAACTTCAGGTACGATATTTCCAGCCAGAGTTTCCGCAATTTGAGTCCGACTACCACAGGTGATTACAGCATCTCATTTCTTACTTTTAAGACAGCGTTCTCAGAAAAATCTGGCAGTACAGTTTCTAAACTATTTAACCAGTTCATGTCTAACCGGTCGGTGGTTTCACAACGCCTGGGCCGGGAAAACAGAAATTCTTCAGGTACCACCGGCGGATTTGCAGATGGGTACAACAAAAGTTCACAGGATGTGGTAATTGCCGCATTTATGGCAGCCTATACCGGAAAAGATGCTTCATCAGTAAGTTTAAATTCATTCCCTAAAATACCTTTGCCAAACTGGCGAATCAATTATGGTGGTCTTACCCGCCTTGATTTTCTGGAAGAAAATTTCAGGTCTATTGATTTAAGACATGCTTACCGTTCGATATATAGTGTAAACGGATTTAATACCTTGCAGCGCTATCAGGAAAGCAGCGGAAGTGTAATCAGCAGAGATGACAACCAGAATTTTCTTCCTTTCTACCAGTTTGCGCAGGTTACTATTGCCGAGCAGTTTTCACCGCTAATTGGTGTAGATACGCGTTTAAAAAATAACCTTACTGCCAATTTTGAGATGGGTCGCACCCGTTTACTTGGACTTAGCCTGGCCAATAGTCAGCTGGCGCAGCTCTCAGAGAATAACCTGGTGTTTGGTTTAGGATACCGTACCACCAGGTTCCGTTTCCCTTTCGGATTGTTCAAGCAGCTGAAAATGGATAACAATATGGATTTCAAACTTGATATTGCCGTTCGTGATAACAAAACGGTAATTTACCGGGCAGACATTGCAGAAGCTGAGGTCTCTTCAGGTGCCAAAAATATTACCTACAGGCCGAGTGTTGATTATATACTAAACCAGCGCTTCAACGTTAAGGTATTCTATGATTCAAATATTACTAAACCTTATACATCGCAGACATTCAATACGTCTTTCAGCAATTTTGGCTTTAGTTTAAGGATTACCCTGAATTAACCTTGCGATAAAGCAGATAATAATTACCTTTGAACTATAAAATCGAATAAGAAAATGAATTTTCCATCAGAATTAAAGTACACTAAAGACCACGAATGGGTTAAAGTTGAAGGCGGAGAAGCCTTTATTGGTATTACTGATTTTGCACAGCGCGAATTGGGTGATATCGTTTATATCGATATCAATTCTGTAGGTACAGAAATAAGTAAAGATGAAGTGTTTGGTACAGTAGAAGCTGTGAAAACTGTTTCAGACTTATTTATGCCTGTTACTGCAACCGTACTTGAAGTAAATGCTGCGCTTAATGACAATCCTGAGCTGGTAAACTCTGATGCATACGGAGAAGGCTGGATGGTGAAAGTTACCATCAGTGATGCTTCACAATTAGATGAATTATTAGATGCATCCGCTTACCAGGCTTTAGTGGGCGCATAAAAAATGAATATAACCAAAGCATTATCACATCAGCGCTGGGCCATTATTTGGTCGGTGTTTATTTTAATACTTTGTACATCGAAAATGCCCGATACCAGTGGTCACTCGGGCTTTTTCTTTGTAGGTTTTGATAAGATGGTTCACCTGGGTTTTTTCTTTATCTTAACCATATTACTGTTTTTTGGTAAGATACAGAACCAGCGAAGTTATGGCTTCAGTATTGCTACCATTTTTAAAATTATCTTCTTTACTTTCACTATCGGTGCTTCAATAGAAGTAATCCAGTATTTATTTTTCCCTTACCGCTCTGCTGAATGGTGGGACCTGGGTGCTGACATGCTTGGTGTAATGATGGGCGTTTTCAGTTATATCTTATTACATAAATCAAATTACAATGAAAAAGAGATATAGTATTCCATTTTTTGCCCTTTTGTTTTTCTTCAGCAGCTGCAGTATTTTTAAACCTGGCTGCAAATGTCCGAAAGTAAGTGCGGCACCTGTAAACCGCAGTATTGGCCAGCATATTTAGCCTTTCTCCCTTTTTATCTTCCTGTTTTAGCCAGCTTTGCGCGAAAATACCATGTATTTAAAATGTTACCCTTGTTCGAACATTTAAATTCAAACTATTTTCTCTTTCCAGAGTCTGATCCCATATTATAAATTTATTTCTGACTCTTAATGATGACTTTTACTAAACACCTCTTGCTGGTATGTCTGCTTTTTATCGGCTTTACTTCTTACGCACAAACAAAAAATGGCTCGGTTACCGGGAAAGTTGTCAATTCAAAAGACCAGTTAGCTATAGATTATGCTTCTGTTGCCGTGAAGAGTCTGAAAGATTCTAGCATAGCCGGAGTATCTAATACCGAAACCAACGGATCATTTGTAATTAAAGGCCTGGCACCTGGCCGTTACCGTTTAACTGTAGCTTACCTTGGCCTTAAAAACGTAAATAAGGAGTTCACAGTAACCACGGCGGCACCAGCAGTAAACCTTGGCAATGTTGCAATGGAAAACACGGGTGTAGAATTGAATACGGTGGTAATTAAGGGGGTAGTAACTCCGGTAGTGGTAAAAACAGATACTGTAGAGTATGATGCGAAAGCATTTAAAGTAAGAGAAAATGCTGTAGTTGAAGATGTGCTGAAGAAATTGCCAGGAGTAGATGTGGCAAAAGACGGATCAATCAAGGCCCAGGGAGAAACTGTTACCAGGATACGGGTTGATGGAAAGGATTTCTTTGGTAATGATCCGTTATTGGCTACAAAAAACCTTCCTGCAGATATGATTGATAAAATCCAGGTGATTGACCTGATGTCTGAACAATCACAATTTACAGGGGTAGACGATGGTAACCGCGAGAAGATCATTAACATTACCACCAAAAAGGATATGAAGAATGGTTATTTTGGTAATTCAAGCCTGGGTTATGGTACCAACTCTGGAGATGATACAGATAACCGTTATGATGCAAATATCAATGTTAACAAATTTAATAATGACCGGCAGTTTTCATTAATCGGCCAGTTTAACAATGTAAATAAGCAAAACTTTGGCAGCGGCGGCGGCGGGGGTAACCGTGGCGGCGGTGGCGGCAGGTTTAATGTTGGTGCAGGTAATGGTGCACCTCAGCAGGGAATTACTACTACAAGTGCCGGTGGTTTAAATTTTGCGGATGTATATAACGATCAAACCAAGGTTACTGCCAGTTATTTCTTTAACAAAAGTTCCCTGTTTAATGATCAAAGCAGTTTCAGACAGAATTTATTAGGTAACTCTACTACAACGTTTGATCAGGACCTGACCAGCACCACAGATAAAACAAATCACCGCTTCAATTTTATGATCGATACCAAGCTGGACTCTACCACTTCGATCCGTATTGAGCCAAATATTACCTATACAGAAACAGGTCTGGACCAGTTCAGTAATTACACCAATAATTATGGCCGTTTTGAAACCGTAGGAACACAAGGATTCAATACCAACTCTTCAACACCTACAGTATCTAATAACCTCCTTATCCGTAAGAAATTCTTAAGGAGAGGGCGTACCTTATCATTAAATGTTAATACCAATATCAACGATAACGAAGCCAAAAATTATAACAATATTAATAACCTAACTACAACAGAGGGCGTAGTAACGCAAGATATCACTGACCAGCTGAATGATCAGAAAGCACATTCATTGAGCAATACCTCAAGATTAGTTTATACTGAGCCAATATCAAAAACATTGAACCTGGAATTGAATTACCAGAACACTTATAATTTTGATAACAGTGATCGTTATACCTATAACTTTAATCCGGTTACTTCATTATATGACCTGGTAGACCTTACCTATACAAACTCGTATGAGAACCGTACACTTACCAATGCTGTAGGCGCCAGTTTAAACAAAACAGCAAAGAAGTATAACTGGAATATTGGTGTTGGGGTGCAGAATACTGACAGAAGAAATGAAAACCTTACCACTGGTAAAGTATTTAATCAGAATTTTTACAATTTTGTACCTACAGCCCAGCTACGTTATAATTTCAGCAAAAGTAAAAGATTGGTTTTCAGGTACCGCGGAAGTACTTCACAGCCTAGTATAGCACAGATACAGCCAATTCCTGATAACTCCAATACCCAGAGTATTCCAATCGGTAATCCGGATCTGAAACCATCGTTTTCAAATAACCTGACGGTTTTATATAATAACTTCAACTTTGCCAAATTCCGTTCACTGTTCATCTTTGCTAATATTAGCCAGACCTTCAATTCATTTGGTAACAACAGCGTACTGATCAGTGATGCTTCAGATCCGAATTTTGGAAAGATTGCAGTTACACCTGTGAACGTTAATGGTGTTTACCAGGGTACTTTAGGTTCATCATTAGGTTTGCCTATTATAAAGGAGAACAAATTAAACCTGAACATTGACCTGGGCGGTACATATGGAAGGGGAGTTAACTTTACAAACTCACTGCAGAATATTACCAATGATTTGTCAATCACTAATAAGTACAGGCTTGTATCCTCTATGGATAAGTTAGATCTTACTGCTGGAATTGGCGGATCTATTAACAGGGCAACTTATTCAGCACAGGCTTCATCAAATACTACGTATTATACCTTAAACCCTACTATAGACGTGAGTTACCTGTTCCCTGGAAATATACGTCTGGCTATGGATGTAGATTATTACCAGAATACCGGAAGGGGTGCAGCTTATGACATTAATTATACCATCATGAATGGCTATGTAAGTAAACTGGCATTTAAGAATAAAGGAACTTTCAAACTGGCAGTAAATGACTTATTAAACCAGAACCAGGGGGTAACCAGAACTACCAGCAATAATACAATTACTGACTTGAGGTACAATGTGTTAAAAAGATATTTTATGTTCTCATTTACCTATTCGCTGAACAGAATGGGCGGCAGGAATATTGGTGGAGATATGCCAGGTCAGGGTCGCGGACAAGGCGGTTTTGGCGGCGGAATGGGCGGCGGAGGCGGACGTCCGGGTATGTAATTTATTTGGATTTATTATTGATAAAGGGTAAATTGCGACCTAATTCAAGATATGAATCTTTCGCAGTTGAATCCAGGAGAATGTGGCACTATTGTAGCTTTTACCGATTTGGAAATGTCGGTGAAATTGATGGAGATGGGTTGCTTACCTGGTGAGGTAGTGGAAGTAGAGCGTTTTGCTCCTCTTGGAGACCCGATTGCAATTCGCGTTGCCGGATACCAGCTTTGTTTACGTAAAAACGAAGCTTCCGTTATCATTATCACATAAAAGAGTTGGCTGACCACATAAAAATTTCATTAGTTGGTAATCCGAACACCGGAAAATCTACGCTGTTTAATCTCTTAACCGGGTTAAATCAGAAAATAGGTAATTTTCCTGGTATTACCGTAGATAAAAAAGTAGGTTACTGTAAATTACCAACCGGGCAGCAAGCGGAAATTACCGATCTGCCCGGTACTTATAGCCTTTATCCAAAGAGTAAGGATGAAAGCATTGTTTTTGAAGTTCTTGCCGACCGGCAGAATTCTTCTCACCCAGATCTGATAGTAGTAATTGCCGACGCAACCAATCTGCGCCGTAACCTGTTACTGTATACCCAGGTAGCAGATTTGAAAATACCAGTAATATTGGCCCTGAACATGACAGACATGGCGCAGAAGGAGGGAATCAATATTGATGTAGATAAACTGTCGCAGCGTTTAGGCGTACAGGTAGTGGCTATTTCTGCCAGAAGCAATACCGGTTTGGACCAGTTAAAACAGGCCATAGGGAATGCCACCAAAATAGCTACCCAGGAAAAGGGTGCTGATATTAGAATGCTCGCCGAAGATGCGATTGATGAGGTTAAGGAAATGGTGGGTACAGACAATGACTACTATGCCCTGCAGCTTCTTCACCAGCATGAGCATTTAGCCTGTCATACGGCAAAATATGATCAGTTTGAAGCCATAGAAAAGTCTCACCATTTTGAGTCGTCTAAACTACAGGCAGCCGAAACGATTGCCCGTTACCGTTACCTTAGCACTATACTTTCGGGAGTAATTGAAGACACTGGGGCCTTAAAGAAATTTGCGCTGAGTGACAAGATAGATTCTATATTAACCAACCGTTTCTGGGGATTCTTTATTTTCCTGTTTATCCTCTTTTTTGTATTCAACGCGATCTTTTCATGGGCCTCCTATCCAATGGACCTGATAGAAGAATCTTTTGCCTGGATCACTTCCTACGGACATGAACACCTGCCTGCCGGGTTACTGACAGACCTGGTACTAGACGGGGTGGTAGCTGGTTTAGGTGGTATTGTTATTTTCATACCGCAGATTGCTATCCTCTTTGCTTTTATTTCAATTCTTGAAGATACCGGCTACATGGCAAGGGTTACCTTTATGATGGATAAGATCATGCGCAAGTTTGGACTAAGTGGCAGGTCTGTAGTTCCTATGATTGGAAGTATTGCGTGTGCTGTTCCTTCTATTATGAGTGCCCGTACAATTGAAAGCTGGAAAGACCGGATTATTACTATTATGGTTTCTCCATTGGTAAGCTGCTCGGCCAGGTTACCTGTATATACCTTACTGATCTCCCTGATTATACCAGATGAAAAGGTTTTTGGATTTATCAGCCTGCAGGCACTTACGCTGATGGGTATGTACCTGATCAGCATTGTTGCAGCGGTAATAGTTGCCTTTGTAATGAAGCTGATTATCAAAGCTAAGGAAAGATCATATTTTATAATGGAACTGCCTGTATACAGGATGCCCCGCTGGAGCAATGTGCTGTATACGATGTATGAAAAATCTAAAACCTTCGTATTTGAAGCAGGTAAGGTTATTATTGCCATCTCCATCGTACTGTGGGTATTGGCAACATATGGTCCATCTAAACGCTTTGAATCCATAGAAAAGAAGTATGCGAAGATAGAGCTGCAGAGAGACAGTGTTCAGATCAGTACTTTGGAAAGAGATAAGGCAGCAGAAAAACTGGAAAACTCTTATGCAGGAATACTTGGACACAGTATTGAACCAGTGATACGCCCGCTGGGTTTTGACTGGAAGATAGGTATTGCCCTCATCACTTCATTTGCGGCCCGTGAAGCCTTTGTTGGAACTATGGCAACCATTTATTCCGTTGATAATGGAGAGGGCAATGAAGGGACCATCAGGGATAAAATGCGGGTAGCTACAGATGCCAATACCGGATTGCCACTATTTACCTTTGCCACGGGTTTTTCGCTGATGTTGTTTTATGCTTTTGCGATGCAGTGCATGAGTACCGTAGCGGTTGTTTACCGGGAAACCAAATCATGGAAATGGCCAGTTATACAATTGGTGTATATGACCTTTATGGCTTATGCAGCCAGCTTAATTGCATACCAGCTTTTAAAGTAAATTTTCTATCTTAGTACAGTGGAAAAAGTAAATGTTTTAGCACAGTACATGCCCGCGGGAGCCGCACCGGTAATTGCTAAATGGATTGACTATTTTCAATGTGAATTTAAAATATCCAAAAGCAGGGCTACCAAACTCGGAGACTACCGTCATCCTTTTAAAAAAGATGGTCATAAAATCTCCGTAAACAACAACCTTAACAGGTATGCCTTTCTGGTAACCACTGTTCATGAGTTTGCACATCTGTTAACCTGGAACGACTATAAAAATAAGGTAAAACCTCATGGAGAGGAGTGGAAGCACAATTTCAAAAGAATGATGACCCCTTTTCTGGAACAGGAAGTTTTTCCTGAAGAATTGCAAAAGGCAATAATCCTCTATTTAAACAATCCTTCTGCTTCAAGCTGTACAGATCTTAAGTTATCAAGGGCATTAAAAAATTATGATCCGGTATTAGATCATTCCAGACTGGAAGAATTGCCACACGATACCATTTTTACGATTAAAGACGGGCGCAGGTTTAAAAAAGGAGTGCGGCTACGTAAGCGCTACAGGTGTGAATGCCTCGATAACGGAAACACTTACCTGTTTAACCCACTGGCCGAAGTAGTGGTATCTGCCACCGGAACATAAACAGCTTCACGATCTACAATTTTCCACTTAATTTTAAGTTTCTGGTCCTTAAACATGGAAGGAACCGTTAACAGGCTGTCGATAAAGGAATCTCTCGTCTGAACCAGAATTGCCGACTTGTAATTTCCTGTGGTTGCGCTTTTGAGATTGATATAATGATATTCCGGATAGGTGGTGATATTATCAAATACCAGCGCAAACTTATCTACCCCATTTATAGCATCATCCAGTACTTTGATATCATCAGTATAACTTTCTGCGGGATATTTGTTGCCTGCCGGCTGTACTATCAGATAGGGCAGCTTTTGTATGGCTTCTGAGGAACGTGCCGTGCGGCTATCGATTTTAAAAATAATATTGTTGCGCATATAGGTACGCACATTATGAAACACTTCACCCTCTTCATTTCGCAATTTGCTTTTTTCCTTGATGAGTATTAAGCTGTCATTTTTGAAATAATAACTTTTAACAATTTCACTGGTGATCCCGTTTGTGGTAAACGTTTTATATAATTTGGCGCCATTAAACATACTGTACTTTTCTACGTACATGGACAAATCTCCAGTGCTGAATACGAGGCTGATTTCCTTTATAAACTTATTAAGATCTTTGTCTGTACCTGCGGTAAACTGCAAAATGGACTTATCTGTCATCCCGGTAGAACCATCTTCGGCAAGACCTGCCTGAGGATGTTTGGATTTAAAATAATTGCAGCTTTGAAACGTAAGCATCATTAGTCCTATACAAAGTAAAAAAGTATTCTTCATCGTTTCATTCATGGTTTGGTAGTAGCTAACAGGCTATTATCGTGCCAATGAAATTAATAGGCAAGGAGTTTATGCACTGTTTGATGCAATCTGGTTTGAGCCAGAAAATTGTCTTCCAAGAGTTTATTCATAGGGATTGCCGTATCAAGACTGGCGCATCGCATTACCGGGGCATCCAGCTGCTGGAAACAGTGCTCCGCAATCCATGCCGCCACTTCGGCACCAAAGCCACTGCTTAGGGTATCTTCATGAAGGATAATTACCCGGCCAGTGGCTTTTACAGCGGCAGAAACTGCTTCCTTGTCCCAGGGTTGAAGGCTACAAAGATCCAGCAGGTTAAAGGATATTTCCGGATGATTATCCATATAGGAAAGCGCCCAGTGTACACCCATGCCATAGGTAATAATGCTGAGCTGAGTACCTTCCCGCAGTAATCTGGCTTTACCAATTTCCAGGGTATAATAACCTTCAGGCACCTGCCCGCTAAGACTGCGGTAAAGATATTTATGTTCAAAAAATATTACCGGGTTAGGGTCTTCAATGGCTGCTAAGAGCAAGCCTTTGGCATCAAAGGGAAATGCAGGGTATACAATTTTCAGACCTGGTGTTTTTGTAAACCAGGCTTCATTGCTCTGGGAATGAAAAGGACCTGCCCCTGTGCCTGCACCAGTAGGCATACGCACAACTACATCTGCCTTTTCTGCCCATCGGTAGTGTGTTTTGGCGAGGTTATTAACAATTTGGTTAAAGCCGCAGGTTACAAAATCTGCAAACTGCATTTCAACTACTGCTTTATATCCGTTAATTGACAGACCCAGCCCGGCGCCAACAATGGCCGATTCGCAGATAGGGGTGTTACGTACGCGTGCTGCACCAAATTCTTCCAGAAAACCGGCAGTTATTTTAAATGCTCCGCCATAGGCAGCAATATCCTGTCCCATCAGTACCAGGTTTGGAAAGCGCTGCATGCCTTCTCTCAAGGCATGGCTTATGGCATCGAGATACCGGAGTTCTGAGCTTTTAGCCCCAGGCGGTATAATCTGCTGCTGATAGGGGAAATACATGTCTTCAAGTTCCCTTGATGTAGAAACTTCAGGTTCAGGGTCTGAAAAGGCCAGCTCAACCTCTCTGTCAATGTCAGCTTTGAAAGCTGCCTTGATAGAAAAAACCAGGTCTTGGTTAAGTACCTGCTCGGCTATAAGATAGTTTTCGAAATTACTGACCGGATCTTTGGCTCCCCATTGCTCAAACAGCTGCGGGGGGATATATTTGATGCCCGAAGCTTCTTCATGGCCTCTCATCCGGAAAGTAATACACTCCAGTAAGACAGGTTTGGGGTCCTTTCTTATTTTTTCTGCCAGGCCTGTAATAGTATCTAATACCTCCAGTATATTGTTACCGTCAATCTGTACCCCCTCCATGCCATAACCAACGGCTTTATCTACAAGGCTGGCACATTTATATTGTTCTGATACAGGAGTAGAGAGTCCGTACCCATTGTTTTCAATTAAAAAGATTACCGGCAGGTTCCATACAGCGGCAACGTTGAGTGCTTCATGGAAGTCACCTTCACTGGTTGCACCTTCGCCGGTAAAAACTAAGGTAGCCTGTTGTTTTCCGGCAATCAGATCAGCGAGTGCAATGCCATCGGCTAGTGCCAGCTGTGGGCCCAGATGAGAAATCATTCCGATAATCTTATGCTCCTGGGTACCGAAGTGGAAAGAGCGGTCACGTCCTTTGGTAAAACCTTCAGCCTTTCCCTGCCACTGAGCCATTAATTTTCTTAGCCGTATACCCCGTGCGGTAAATACTCCCAGATTCCGGTGCATGGGCAGGATATATTCTGAGTGATGCATGGCAAGTGCGGCCCCTACCGCGATAGCTTCCTGGCCAATGCCGGAGAACCATTTGCCTATTCTGCCCTGCCTTAGCAAAATGAGCATTTTCTCTTCGACCATCCGCGGATATAACAATTGTTTATAATGTGAGAGCAGAGACTCATCACTCTTGTCTTTCCGGTCGAAATGCATATTTAATCCTTTTGTTTATCCTTGGTTTTTTCCTGCCACTGTTGGGCAAAAGATTTTGAAGCTACTTCTGGCATAGCGCGGTAGTTGCCCCACATTTTTTTAAAGAGGAACTTAAGAAAGAAGTTTTTGATTTTACCCCCTACCATATCCATTCTAGATCTTTTGGCCATGCCGGTATTCCACACTTTCCATCCCAGATCTTCAGTTTTGGTATTTTCGTGCTGATCTACTGCATCTCTTCTGTTTAACAGCAGCATTTTATGAATGTCTATTTTAACAGGACATACCTCAGAACATTTTCCGCACAGACTTGAAGCATAGCTCAGGTGTTTGAAATCTTTCATACCCTGTAGGTGAGGGGTTATAATGGAGCCGATAGGACCGCTATAAGTAGTATTATAAGTATGTCCCCCAATATTTTTGTATACCGGGCATGCATTAAGACAAGCCCCGCACCTGATGCAGTATAAGCCCTGGCGCTGGTCTTTTTGGGCCAGCAGGTTAGTACGGCCGTTATCTAGCAGGATGACATACATTTCTTCCGGACCGTCTGTTTCGTGAGGCTGCCTTGGTCCGCTCAGAAGGGTATTGTAAACCGTGAGGTTCTGTCCGGTACCATGGCTGGCAAGTAAAGGCCAGAACAAGTCAAGGTCTGCCATTGAAGGAATTACTTTTTCTATTCCAACTATGGCAATATGTATTTTTGGAAAGGTAGTGCTCAGTCTGGCATTTCCTTCATTTTCTGTTAATGCAACGCTGCCGGTATCTGCTACAAGGAAGTTACCGCCCGTTATGCCTATATCTGCACTGAGGTATTTTTCTCTAAGGAGTTCCCTTGCTTTCTGTGTGAGTTGCTGCGGGGTATAATCTATGGGCGTACCAAACTTTTCATGAAATAATTTTGCAATTTCCTCTTTGGTGAGGTGCATTGCAGGGGTAACAATATGATAGGGGGCCTGGCCAAGCAACTGAACAATAAACTCACCGAGATCACTTTCAAGCGAGGTAATATCATTTTTCTCCAGAAAGTCATTCAGATGAATTTCTTCTGTAGTCATGGATTTTGATTTGATAACCGATTTACCGCCGCTTTTTCTGATGATATTCAGTATTTCTTTCTGCGCTTCTTCGGTATTGTTGGCCCAGATCACTTTACCACCCCGGCGCTGAAAATTACCCTCAAATTCCAGAAGGTTTTTGTCCAGGCTTTCTATTGTGCGCCACTTCACTACATGCGCTTTCTTTTTTGAATTTTCAAGGTTCTCAAACCTGGTTAAACCCCTTGCTACCGCATCATTATATTTACCTATATTATGGTTTATTGTATTGCGGTGATCTACATCAAATGCCTTCTCATCTGCCTTTACCAAAAACTCCTCAGCAATCTTCGTCATGTTCAAATATAAATAAATACGTGTATACGTAAACAAAAAAACCTGCCGGTTGGGGCAGGTTTTTTTTAATTTTTATTTTATATTATTTTATTGGATTACCTTTTTCGTCTTTATCTACTGCAGGGCGTTTTGCTCCATTTGCCAGTTCCCATGCTGTGAAGTATACCAACTGTGCACGTTTGGCCAGCAAATCGAAATTAATTTTGCTGATATCATCTCCCGGCTGGTGGTAGTCTGCATGCACACCGTTAAAGTAAAATATAACCGGTATGTTATGTTTTGCAAAGTTATAGTGATCTGAACGGTAGTAGAACTGATTTGGATCTGTTCTGTTATTGTACTTCATATCCAGGTTCATTTTCACGTAGTCAGTATTAGCTTTAATCCCAACTGCATTTAAATCACTGCTCAGCATGTCTGAACCGATGATATAAATATAATTCGGGTCACTTTCATGGTCTGCATCAACACGGCCAATCATATCTATATTTAAGTCTGTGATTGTTTTTTCTAGAGGGAATACCGGATGCTCCGAATACCATTCCGAACCTAATAAACCTTTTTCTTCACCCACAACAGTCATAAATAAGACGCTTCTTTTAGGTCCTTTACCTGCCTTTTTAGCTTTCATAAAAGCATCAGCAACTAAAAGTACCCCGGTGGTTCCAGAACCATCATCATCAGCACCATTGTTTACTTTATCAGCTCCTGAAGTAGTTAAACCAATATGGTCATAATGACCAGTTACTACCAGGATTTCATCTTTCAATACAGGATCTGAACCTTCCAGGAAGCCCAATACATTTTCTGCCCTTACTGCTACTTCATCCTTCATTGCCGAACCTGATAAGCTAACTTTTACTGCCTGTGAAGCAGGTTTGCCGGCTGAGGTAATTTTTTCCTGCAATGCTGCAACTGTTGTTCCGGCTGCCTTCAGGATTTCATTTGCAGTTGCTGTAGAAACACGGATTGAAGGAAATCCTTTGACTTTTTTCATGCCTTCAGATTTTTCCGGAGTTTTTAAAGTTGGCTGACCACCACCTGCGTACATGGCTTTCATATCATCAGAAATATTATCCAGTGAAGGATCGATCTGGATCACTGCCAAAGCTTTATGATCTGCCATATATTGCACTTTAGCTCTTTGTGCCAGCATCAGTTTGCTTCTTGAGGCACGGTCTTGCGGGGCTGGAACTTCACCTTTAACAGTTGGATCACCAGCTGCAAATACGATGACTACCTTTCCGGCAACATCTATACCTTCATAATCGTTATATCCATCTTTAGTGAGTCCGTAGCCGGCAAACACCACATCAGCGGTATTAAAGTTAAAGCCGCCCATGCCTACAGATGAGGAAGTAATTACATAGTCTTTGTTATATTCCTTAACCTGTCCGTTTACAGCAAATGTCATTTTAGACATGTTATAGGTAACCATGTCAATAGGCTGGAAATAGTCTCCATTTACAGGGCCTTTTAATCCAAGGCCTTTAAAGTAGTTCTTGATATAGTCGGCCGCCATCCATGCGCCTTTTTTACCAGTTTCCCTACCTTCATATTCATCAGAAGCTAGAACAGACAGGTGCTTGTAGGCATTGTCTTTGTTGATAGAGGTACTGAATTTAACTGCATTTTTGTTCTGTGCAGCAGCACCCAGACAAAGCAGAAACGCCAGGCCTGAGGTTAAAAATCGTTTTTTCATTATTAAGTTTAGGTTAGTCTATTATTCAGAAACTTCATCAGTAATTTCTGGTGTTTGTTAAGGGTCTTTTTAGTTAGGTGCTTTGGCTGTACCATATAGCGCCTTGTTTTTCTTCTTTTCGATGTTAGCAGAGATGTAAATACTCAGCTCATACAGCATAAAAAGAGGCAGGGCTACAATCAGCATGGTATATGGATCAGCGGTAGGGGTAACTACAGCTGCCACAATAAGGATCAATACCGTAGAATATCTTCTGCTGGCCCGCATAAAAGCAGGTGTCATAATACCCATTTTTGATAAAATGAAGATGATAACAGGCAATTGGAAAATCACCCCCGATCCCAGCGTGAGTGTCATTACAGACGAAAGGTAAGAATCTATGGTAAAGGTATTCTGTATATCAGGACTGACAGTGAAATTGGTAAGGAAATTTACTGACAGGGGGCAGATAATAAAATAACCAAACATGATACCCGTAAAGAACAGGAAAGAGGCAAACATTACAAAGCCGCTGGCAGATTTTCTTTCCGTATCATGCAATGCCGGTTTGATAAATAACCACAGTTCAAACAGCAGATAGGGGATACCCAGAATAATACCTACCATAACACAGGAGTTTAGCTGCAGTGTAAACTGACCAGCCATTTCTGTATTGATAATTTTTGCATCAATTTTGGTGATACAGAAGTCTTGACCTATAGAAGGGTATTTTTCTACGAGCTTACACATCATTCTGTAAGTCCAGAATTGCGGGTTTTTAGGCCCCATAATAATTTCATTAAAAATGAAATCTGTATAGTAGAATGCTCCGGCAGTGAATAGGGCAATTACACCGACTGCCCTGATAAGGTGTTTTCTTAATACGTCAATATGGTCGAAGAAAGACATCTCAGATTCCAGACTCTTTCCTTTATTTTTAATAGCACCAATTAGGTCCTGCGCTTTATTATCACTCATGTATCTGATTTGTAAACAAAAATACCATTCTATTGGAATTAGAATGGTATTTACGTTTTAAATATAAGAAATAGATCTTTCTATTCAGAGAAAACAAATGTTTCCATGAATTTTGTAGTGAAATTCCCGGCTCTGAAGTTAGGATCTTTCATCAGTTTTAAATGGAATGGAATGGTAGTTTTCACTCCTTCAATTACAAATTCGCTCAAGGCACGTTCCATGGTACTGATTGCTTCTTCACGTGTTTGTGCAACACAGATGAGTTTGGCAATCATTGAATCATAGTTAGATGGGATCTGGTAGCCTGCATACACATGCGTATCTACCCTTACCCCATGTCCGCCTGGTGAATGGAAATTGGTAATTTTTCCAGGGCATGGCCTGAAGTTATTATATGGGTCTTCAGCGTTAATCCTGCATTCTATGGCATGCATATCCGGAAGATAATTTTTACCAGAGATAGGTACACCACAGGCAACTTTGATCTGTTCTTTGATCAGGTCGTAGTTAATTACCTCTTCTGTTACCGGATGTTCTACCTGGATACGGGTATTCATCTCCATGAAATAGAAGTTACGGTGTTTATCTACCAGGAATTCGATTGTTCCGGCACCTTCATACTGTACAGCTGTAGCACCTTTAATGGCTGCTTCGCCCATACGTTCCCTTAGTTCAGTGGTCATGAATGGTGAAGGGGCTTCCTCTACCAGTTTCTGGTGACGACGCTGGATAGAACAGTCACGTTCAGAAAGGTGACAGGCTTTTCCGTACTGGTCACCAATAATCTGGATCTCAATATGGCGTGGGTCTTCAATATATTTTTCAAGGTATAGGCCATCGTTACCAAAGGCTGCACCAGATTCCTGTCTAGCACTGTCCCAGGCATTTTCAAAATCTTCGTCTTTCCATACCACACGCATTCCGCGGCCACCACCACCGGCAGTTGCTTTAAGAATTACAGGATAACCGATTTCATTTGCTAAAACAATACCTTCTTTTACGCTTTCCAGTAAGCCCTGCGATCCGGGAATGGTTGGAACACCTGCTTTTTTCATGGTTTCTTTGGCCGAAGCTTTATCGCCCATTGAATTGATCTGCTCAGGAGTGGCACCGATAAACTTAATACCATAATCTCTGCAAACAGAGGAGAATTTAGCATTCTCAGATAAAAAGCCATAACCTGGGTGAATAGCATCTGCATTAGTTAATTCAGCTGCAGATATTATATTTGGAATACTTAGGTAAGAATCTTTACTTGGAGGTGGGCCAATACAAACAGCTTCATCCGCGAAACGTACATGTAAACTTTCCCGGTCTGCGGTAGAGTAAACTGCAACGGTCTTAATGCCCATTTCTTTACAGGTACGAATAATACGCAAGGCAATCTCGCCCCTGTTGGCAATTAATATTTTTTTAAACATATAATTGATAAGATGATAATTTGCCAAAGGCAAATTACATAGGTTCTACTAAAAATAACGGTTGGTCATATTCTACCGGAGAAGCATTGTCTACCAGTATTTTAACGATTCTTCCTGAAACTTCACTTTCAATTTCGTTGAATAATTTCATTGCCTCGATGATACAGATTACCTTGCCGGTAGAAACTTCATCACCTACATTGGCAAATGATGGTTTTTCCGGACTTGAAGAGCGATAAAACGTTCCGATCATCGGAGATTTTATGGTGATATATTTAGAACTGTCATCAACTTCTGCCGCCGGAGCGCTTGCAGGTACAGCTACTGGCTGTGCTGCTGCTGCCGCAGGTAAAACCTGAGGTGCCGGAGCTGCTGCTGGTACCGTGGTATTTATAACTGTTGGGGTCTGGTTGGTTTTAATAGTTATTTTGAAGTCTTCCTGTTCAATTGCAACTTCATTGACGCCCGAACGAGAAACAAATTTAATGAGTTCCTGAATCTGTTTAATATCCATTTTTTGGTGTTTTGTTGAAAAGATTATCTGTCTTAAAAAGACTCTAAGTTAATATTTTAATTGTATAAAATCAGTAAGCCCATTTAATGTATACCGAGCCCCAGGTAAAGCCACCGCCAAAAGCTGCGAGAACAATGTTGTCTCCTTTCTTCAGTTTGCTTTCCCATTCCCATAAACACAGTGGTATGGTACCGTTTGTGGTATTGCCATAACGTTCAATATTGATCATTACTTTCTCTGAACCCACACCCATTCTTGCTGCAGTGGCATCAATAATCCTTTTATTTGCCTGATGCGGCACCAGCCAGGTAACATCGTCAGATTCCAGGTTATTTCTATCCATAATCTCTGCGGCAACATCGGCCATATTGGTTACAGCAAATTTAAAAACTGCTTTACCTTCCTGGTATACAAAATGTTCTTTGTTATCTACTGTTTCATGCGAGGCCGGTCTGGCAGAGCCGCCGGCTTTCTGATGAAGAAACTGTCTGCCGGCACCATCAGATTTAAGTACAGAATCTATAATTCCGTACCCTTCTTCATTAGGCTCAAGCAATACTGCGCCACATCCATCACCAAAAATGATACAGGTAGTACGGTCAGTATAATCAATGATAGAAGACATTTTGTCTCCGCCCACTACCAGAACTTTTTTATGTTTTCCTGATTCAATGAATTGTGAAGCAGTAGACAGGCCATAAATGAAGCCCGAACATGCGGCGTTAAGGTCGAACCCCCAGGCATTGGTTGCGCCGATCTTATCTGCCAGAATATTGGCCGTTGCCGGAAAAGGCATATCGGGGGTAGTGGTACAAAAGATAATCAGGTCTATTTCATCTGCGGAGATACCACGTTTTTGAAGCAGGCCGTTCACTGCGTGTACGGCCATATCAGATGTTCCTAAACCTTCACCTTTTAAGATTCTTCGCTCTTTAATACCCGTTCGTGAGGTTATCCATTCATCCGTTGTTTCTACAATATCTTCCAGTTCTTTGTTAGAAAGTATATAATCGGGAACATAACCTTGAACCGCAGTAATAGCAGCGTGAATTTTATCCATGTGTTATCAGTTTATTTAAAAGCGGCCTGTATTTTTTCTACCAGACCTGTAGTTATCATATCCCTGGCCTGTAATACCATATTCATTACAGCTTTCGGGGTTGAAATACCATGACCAATGATTACCGGTGCATTAACGCCCAGAACAGGACTGCCGCCGTAATTCTCATAGTTAAACCTGTCAAAGAATTCATCTTTCAGACCTTTTTTGATAGTCATTACATAAAATGATTCAGCAAGTTTCAGCATGATGTTACCTGTAAAACCATCACAGACAATTACATCCGCTTTTTCGTTAAACAGATCGCGACCCTCAATATTTCCAATAAAATTAAAGAGATCACATTCTTTCATCAGAGGGAAGGTGGCCAGACTCAGCATATTGCCTTTTTCGTCTTCTTCACCTATATTGATCAGTCCAACCTTTGGATTGTTAATCTGCATCACATTCTCTGCATAAAGACTGCCTACAATGCCAAACTGCAGTAAAACATCAGGTTTACAGTCTGCATTGGCACCAACGTCAAGCATTAGCCCTCTGCCGCCATCAAGTTTTGGAACAATGGTACACAGACATGGCCTGATAATACCAGGAACAGTTTTTACGCTAAATACAGCGCCAACCATCATAGCTCCGGAGTTGCCGGCACCTATAAATGCATCGATTTCTCCTTTTTTCAACATAGAGAAACCAACTGAAATACTTGAGTTAGGTTTTTGAGCGATAGCTCTTGTAGGATGTTCGCCCATACCAATAACCTCATCGGTATGCACGTATTCAAAATGATCGGGGTTGAACCCATTCTCAGCAAGGAGAGGCTTAATTTGCTGAGTATCGCCGATCAGCACCAAATGCTCATTTGGCAATAGAAGTTCATGGGCCGCTATTGCTCCCAAAACATTTGCTTTGGGAGCATAGTCTCCGCCCATTATATCGAGACCTATTTTCATAGTAAAAAATCAGTTTGTGAGGAAAGCATTATTGCCTTTTTTTTCAAGCGTCTAAGTTAACCTTAAACCGTATGAAAACACAAACAATTTCTCAGGAAAATTAACCTATAGAGGTGTTTTCAATAACTAGTTTACCGTTGTAGTATAAGTTACCGTCAACGTTATATGCATGGTGAGGAACATGTATTGCACCAGTAGTTTGACAAGTAGCTAAAGAAGGAGCTACCGCTTTATAGTGTGTTCTTCTTTTATCTCTTCTACTTTTAGAGATCTTGCGTTTTGGATGTGCCATTGCTGATTTATTTAATTATTTTATTTTAATTTTTTCAGCGCTTCCCAACGTGGGTCACTGCTGGTTGTTTCTTGTTCTTCCTGAGCCGGGCTAGCTAAGCTTTCCAGTCTGGCAATCATTTCCTGATCACACTGAACGCCGTCACCGTCTTGCTCACAAATTTTTATATACGGTACTGATACTGTTATAAATTCATAAAGAATCTCAGCAATATCAAGACTGCTTTCTTTTTTGCTTAACATGATGATTTCAAGATCATCGCTTTCCAGTTCATCTTCAGCAAACTTTACAATCTGCCTTTCAGTAATGTCCATCGGGGCATTAAATTCAGATAAACATTTGTCACAATCCAGTTTGATTGTTCCTGCTATATGAATTTGCAGGATCAGCATTGTCTCCTGTTTATCAAGTTCTACATCTACTTTAAGGCTTCCCTTTTTTACCAGAGAGTACTCAAATGCGTCAAAAAAGGCATTATCAATCTCAAAATCAAATTGATGCTTGCCAATTTTTAAGCCTGTAAATGGAATAGAAAATTGTTTTAAAGGTTTCAATTGTAACAAAATTTTAGCCCGCAAATGTATGAATTAATTTGACAGTTTTAAAATGTTTTGGAAATATTATTAAGGTTAATTTGCATCGTCCTTTACGTCGGCCGCCGTTTCAATGATTTTTCCACCACTTCTTAACTGGTTGCTTAACAGTGATTCCTGTTCTCTGCGGTTTTTCACAATGTGAGTAGCAGCAAATAATGCCTGTAAGAATGATGCCGGATCTGCCAGGTTCTTGCCGGCTATATCATAACCTGTTCCATGATCTGGCGAGGTACGTACATATTTCATTCCTGCTGTGTAATTTACACCAGTGCCAAAAGCTATAGTTTTAAAAGGGATCAGTCCCTGGTCGTGGTACATGGCCAGCACTGCATCAAACTGCCTGTAACTTCCTTTACCAAAAAAGCCATCGGCAGGATAAGGGCCGAAACAGATAACGCCGTTATCAAAAGCCTGCTGTATGGCCGGCATAATGATGTTTTGCTCTTCTGAGCCCAACAAGCCATTATCACCTGCATGTGGGTTTAACCCTAATACGGCAATTTTCGGTTTCTCGATCCAGAAGTCTTTCTTCAGGCTGTTATTGATCATCATCAGTTTCTTAACAATCTTTTCTTTGGTGATGCTCTGTGCAACTTCTGTAAGAGGGATATGGCCTGTAACCACTCCTACACGTACATCTTCGCTTACCAAGAACATCAATACATCAGATGCACCGCTGCGCTGCTGCAGATATTCTGTATGGCCGGGAAAGTTAAAAGTGTCTGACTGTATGTTGTGCTTGTTGATCGGGGCAGTTACCAGTGCATCGATATGGCCGTTAACCAGATCGTGTGTAGCTTTTTCTAGAGATAGTAAGGCGTATTTGCCTCCAATTTCATTTGCTACGCCTAATTCTATCTTTACGTCCTCTTCCCAGCAGTTGATCATATTCGCTTTTCTGGGATTTGCTTCCGCAGCTTCAGTGATTACATTGAAACTGAAATCTGCCAGTCCGATTGCTTTGCGGTGATAAGATGCAACTTTTGTATGTCCATAAACGATAGGGGTACAGTAGTCAAAAATGCTGTTTTCGGCCAGGGTTTTCAGAATTACTTCCAGCCCAATACCGTTTACATCGCCTACACTGATTCCTATTTTAATTTTATTGCTCATGCTCAAATGAAAATTTTGTGCAAAATACAGAAATTTACTTAGGATGTGCTGATTTATAACAATGAAGGCCTCAACCTTACAGAAGCAGTATTGTTGGTGGTTAGACTTATATATAAGCCAAAGCTTTCGTCGTACTCTAGTCGTACCATGGTCGGGATGAGACCAGGGATATAGCATCAAGAGTACATGGTGAGAGCATATAATCTCTAGGAAATAGCGCTCTCACCACCTTGCCATCATGCTGAGAGTACGCTCTCATCCCGAGCAATCCCCGACCAGACTATAACCAAAGGTCTGTTTTACCCTTCCCCCTACAAACAGCAGATTAACTTAAATACCCATTTACAGTAATTTACTGAGGCTGCAATATGGAGCGGCAGCCAAAAGATATGCCCTATCTTAACCCTTTACTCATAAATCTTTAGTTATTTTGCAGACTGGAAGCATAGCTTCAGAATTAACATAGACAAAGAGCATATGAGTTTGGTAAGGGCGAAAAAACATTTAGGACAGCATTTTCTGACTGATAAAAAGATTGCGACTAAAATTGTGGATGGCCTGGTACATACAGACCAGTACCGTCAGGTACTTGAAGTAGGCCCGGGGATGGGCATTTTATCGGATATCTTACTGGTCAGGGAAAACCTGGAAACTTTTATGATTGATATTGATGTAGAATCTTATCACTTTCTGAATGAAAAATATCCTCAGATGGGCAGCAGACTGATTAATGGTGATTTCCTGAAGATGGACCTCAGCGCAGTTTTTCCGGGCAAGTTTGCCATCATTGGTAATTTCCCTTATAATATATCTTCACAGATCTTGTTTAAAATTCTTGAACACCGGGATAATGTGGTAGAAATGGTAGGGATGTTCCAAAAAGAGGTTGCCGAGCGTTGTGCCTCAAAATCGGGTACTAAAGAATACGGTATTCTAAGTGTACTGATCCAGGCCTACTATAATATAGAATACCTGTTTACAGTTAAACCAGGAACCTTTAATCCCCCTCCAAAAGTTAATTCGGGTGTAATCAGGCTTAGCCGTAATGATGTGCAACAGTTGCCATGTGATGAGAAATTGTTCTGGACAGTGGTGAAAGCAGGATTTAACCAGCGTAGAAAAACACTTCGAAATGCGCTTTCGGGGGTATTGCCCAAGGGCAAAATGGATGAGCATATCTTCTTTGAAAAACGTGCCGAACAATTGTCTGTTGATGATTTTATTACTTTAACACAGCATGTGGCCGAACTGGCCAAATAAATATATACGATGGGCAAAATATTGATTGTTGATGATCTGCACCCTGCCTTTAAAGACAGGGCCGTAGCGTTAGGATACGAGGTAGACGACCTACCTAAAATTACCAGGGCTGAAACACTAAGCATAATTGCTGGCTATGACGGTATAGCGGTGAGAACCAAATTTAAGATTGACCAGGAATTAATGGATGCTGCGCCGCAGCTTAAATTTGTAGCCCGTGCAGGGGCGGGGCTCGATAATATTGATGAAGCTTATGCTAAGGCAAAGAACATCATATTGATTAATGCCCCGGAAGGGAATAGAGATGCCCTTGGAGAACATGCCGTGGCCATGCTGCTCTCGGTAATTAACAACCTGCGTAATTCGGATATGGAGATTCGCACGGGGGTCTGGGACCGCGAAGGCAACAGAGGCTGGGAGCTGAAAGGTAAAACAGTAGGTATTATAGGATATGGTTTTATGGGCAGCAGCTTTGCCAAAAAGCTTTCAGGTTTTGATGTAAAAGTTATTGCCTATGATAAATATAAAACCGGATTCTCTGATGCTTATGCTCAGGAATGCAGTATGGAAGAAATTGTAAAACACAGCGATGTTTTAAGTCTTCATATTCCCTTAACTGCAGAAACAAGACAACTGGTTAATGAAGAATATTTATACCATTTTAAAAAGAACATATTCTTTATTAATACTGCCAGAGGCGAGATTGTGAATACCAGGGCCGTGCTGGATGCAATAGCCAGCGGAAAGATTATGGCTGCAGGATTAGACGTACTGGAAGCAGAGAAATTCCCTGCCCTGGCAGAGCAGGCCTGGTATAATGACCTGAAGGCGTCTGACAAAGTATTGCTGAGCCCGCATATTGGGGGCTGGACCTTTGATTCTTACCGTAAGATTTCTGAAGTACTTGCAGACAAGCTGGAACAGTTATCATAATATACTATTGATAATACCCTGAATCCTGCTAACAGGTATAAAGCAAAAAGGCAGCGAATTTCGCTGCCTTTTTGCTTTATCAAATCATCCTCTTGTAGCGGATTACTTTTTCCAGGTATTGTCGGCCGGTGTGGCATCCATATATATACCGCCATCTATAACAATAGAAGCAACTGCTTTTTTTGCCGTGAATTGTACACTGGCTGTTTTCTGGTTACTTTTCCAGATAGCCGGGGTTTGATGGATTGCCTGTTTGGTGCCATCAGAATAAGTAACATTTAAATCAAAGGGCACTGCAAACCCGCCAATATTTTTGACCGCAACAGTGTATCCTGACCCTTTAATAGCCACGTTGCTGACAGCCAGGTCGATATAGTTATTGCTGAAAAACCAGTTATTCCAGTACCAGTTTAAATTCTGGCCGGATGCATTATTAATGGAGTTAAAGAAATCCCATGGTATAGGGTGTTTACCGTTCCATCGCTCCATATATACATGCATGGCTTTTTTAAAGCCTTCATCGCCCAGCATATCTCTTAAGCCCAGGTAAGACAAAGAAGGTTTCACATAGGCATTGTCGCCCGTTGCCAGGGTAGTAGGTGTAATTACAGGCAGTGCCTCTTCGGTAGCATTATTAGTAGTCCATCTGCTTACCCTAAAATTTTTATAGTTTTCATCGGCCTTTTCTTTGCCTAGTTGTTCCATGGCAATCAGGTATTCCAGTGTTGTTGCCCATCCTTCATCCATATAAGCATAACGGGTTTCATTGATCCCCATATAAAATGGGAAATAGGTATGCGCTATTTCATGGTTCATTACAAACTGACTGAATTCCATGTCGGGTGTGCTTGAGTCGTTTACCATCATAGGATATTCCATATCAGCAAAACCCTGTACCACGGTCATTTTCGAAAATGGGTAAGGTACGCCCGGCCAGTTATTTGAAAACCATTTTAAGGCAGATTTACTCCATTCTACACCATGTGGGAAATCTTTGGCCTTAGCATCATAGGCTGACTGAACACTGGCTCTTCTGTTAGTTTTACTGTCCACAATTACACTGCCGGCATCCCATACGTAATGGTTGCTCATGGCAAAAGTAACATCGGTAATATGATCTGCCTTAAACTTCCAGGTATTCCATTCGGCAGATTTGGTAACCTCGCCTTTAGTCATTTCTTCTGCATTGGCAATAGAAGATACTTCATCACTGGTATAAGATTTTTTGATGCGGTCGGCAAACTTAGGCTGCAGCACCTCGTCTGGGTTCAGCAAATCGCCTGTAGCCCATACTACGTAGTTTTTCGGGGCCTTTACATTCAGCTGGTAATCGTTAAAATCATTATAAAACTCGGCAGCATCAGTATGCGGAATCCTGTCCCAGCCATTATAGTCGTCGTAAACAGAAATGCGCGGGAAACTGTAGGCCACAAAGAAAGTAGTGCTGTCTAACTGGCCCTCCCTGCCGCTTTCTTTAGATAGGGGATAAGTCCAGGCAATAGTAAAATTTGCCGTTGCACCAGGGGCAATTGGGCTGGCTAGCCTTACATTTCCTACCGTACCCCAACTTTTGCTGTTAACTTTTAAGGCTTTACCATCAACGGCAAATGAACTGATGTCTAATCCGGTTGTTAAGAAATCGGGGCTCACACCACCAGATCTCGGCGACTCTGGTTTATGGAGGTTATTTACAAAGCGGATGGCCACACCTTTTAGGGTGTCTGGACTATTATTGGTATAAGCAATGGTTTCTGTACCGCTTACTATTTTTGTTTGCGGGGTAACCATAATGGTCATATCATATTTGCCTTTGTTCTGCCAGTAATTTTTGCCAGGTTTACCATCAGGTGAGCGTGTACCTTTGGTATAAGCCATTTTAATATTGCGGGGCATGTAGATTTCCTGCGCGTGCAGGGCAGTGCTGCCCAGTAAAAAAGGGATCAGTATCCTAAGAATGTTTTTTTGCATAATAATAAGCTGTGAATCATTCAAAAGTAACTGTTTTACGGGCTTTGACAACAATTCAAATCAAAAATTTGCTTTTATAAGAATAGCCTGTTATCTTCGTTTTAATTGAAGCAAGACTATGTAGGCTTATGAGCCGATGTAGTCTTGTTTGTATTTTAAAGGAAGTTATAAATAACAAATTAAGCTATGACAGAGGTAACATATTACACTCAGGAAGGATTAGATAAGCTAAAGGAAGAAGTACATTACTTAACTACTACAGGGAGACAATTGATCTCTAAAGCTATAGCTGAAGCAAGAGATAAAGGTGATCTTTCTGAAAACGCTGAATATGATGCGGCCAAAGAGGCACAGGGATTACATGAAGCAAAAATATCGAAGTTAAAGGATACTCTGGCTACTGCAAGACTAATTGATGAGTCTAAACTGGATATATCAAAAGTACTGGCATTATCTATTGTGAAAATCAAGAACACCAAAAACGGTGCTACCATGACCTATCAATTGGTTGCAGAATCTGAAGCGGATATGAAAAGCGGCAAGATCTCTGTTAAATCTCCGATTGCAAAAGGCCTGTTGGGAAAATCTGTTGGTGATAAAACAGAGATTGAAGTTCCGGTTGGTAAGATAGAGTTTGAGATATTAGAAATCAGCAGATAAACAATCACAGCATGTCAAGTATATTTTCAAAAATTGTAGACGGAGAGATTCCGGCTCACGTAGTTGCCGAAACCACAGAATTTCTGGCTTTTTTAGATGTTAATCCTTTAACGATGGGCCATGTACTGGTGATTCCGAAGAAGGAGATTGACTATATATTTGATATGGACGAAGAAAGCTATTTTGGATTTACCTTATTTGCAAAAATTGTTGCTGAAGGATTGAAGAAGGCTTTTCCATGTGTTAAAGTTGGAATGGCCGTAATTGGCCTTGAAGTACCGCATGCACATATTCATCTGATCCCGATGAATAATGTGAGCGACATGAATTTTAGCAAGCCTAAATTAACTCCTTCCAATGAGGAGCTGGCAGAAGCAGCAGCAAAAATTAAAGCACAGTTATAGAAATAACTGTGCTATTTTAGCTTTGGGTTATTCTTATGCCTGTCGGCATCTCTTATACTTTTCTTGATCAGGTTTTTCTCCATTGCCTCAGTAAGGTTAATGCCTGTTTGGTTGGCAAGGCATATCAGTACAAACATCACATCGGCCATTTCATCTGCAAGGTCTACACTTTCATCGCTTTTTTTAAATGACTGCTCGCCATATTTTCTAGACATGATACGGGCTACCTCCCCAACTTCTTCCATTAAAATGGCTGTATTGGTTAATTCATTAAAGTAACGGATCCCGGTGGTATTGATCCATTGGTCTACCGTATCCTGTGCTTCCTGTATGGTCATCTGATCTGGATTATTCTTTGTTTTTTGTGTCTATAGTAATGGTGACGGGCCCATCGTTAATAAGGCTGATTTTCATGTCTGCTCCAAATACACCTGTCTGTATGCTTTTACCGGTCAATAAGCCCAACTGTGTGATCATTGCTTCGTACAATGGAATAGCTTTGTCTGGCCTGGCTGCCCGGGTAAAACCTGGTCGGTTGCCTTTTTTTGTAGCTGCAAACAGGGTAAACTGACTAATCAGTAAAATATTTCCATCTATATCGGCGAGCGATTTATTCATCAGTCCGTTCTCATCACTGAAAACCCTCATATTGCAGATCTTTCCGGCCAGCCATTCAAGATCCTCGGTTTCATCGGCATCTTCTATGCCTAACAGTACCACAAAACCCTGATCTATAGCTCCGGTTATTTGTTGATCTACCCGGCAGCTGGCTTCCAGTACTCTCTGTATAACGGCTCTCATGTTAATTATGCACGGGTTTCATTGCCATGGAAAATGCTTAGATAACTATCGTACCTGCTGCTTTCTATCTCTCCTTCGCTTACAGCTTTTAATACTGCACAGCCTGGTTCATTAATATGTCTGCAGTTATGAAATTTACATAAGTGCATCATATCTCTCATTTCACGGAAATAATGGCCTAATTCTTCAGGTTTGATATCATAGATGCCTAATTCACGTATGCCTGGAGTATCAATTAAATAACCTCCAAAGGGAAGGGTATGCATTTCGGCAAAGGTAGTGGTATGCTGTCCTTTATCGCTGGATTCGGAAATCTCTCCTGTCTTGATGCTATGGCCTGGCAGCAGGGCATTGATGAGGCTTGATTTGCCAACCCCGGAATGGCCTGAAAACAGGGTGATTTTATCTTTCAGCAGGCTTTCAATCAAGGGGATGTTAGTGCCTTCTATGGCCGAAACTTCATAGCATGGATAACCCAGCTTTTCATAAACAGCTTTGTACTCTGCAAGTACTTCAAGTCCATCTTCATTATAAAGGTCTAGCTTGTTGAATACTAGTATTGCAGGGATACGGTAAGCCTCGGCGGTAACCAGAAAACGGTCTATGAAGCCTAGGGAGGTACGTGGCGAAGCCAGTGTAACTACCAGATAAGCCTGGTCCATATTAGCCGCAATAATCTGTGCCTGCTTGGAGAGGTTGATTGATTTACGGATGATGTAGTTCTTGCGCTCATGAAGTTTATGGATAACCCCATTGTCAGAATTAGGTTCCATTTCGAACTCCACCTGATCGCCCACCGCAAGGGGATTTGTAGTTTGGATCCCTTTGATGCGGAACTTTCCCTTGATCCTGCAGTCATATTCCTGTCCGTCTTCTCCGTGTACCTGGTACCAGCTACCTGTTGATTTAATTACTAATCCTTGCATATATCTGCCATAAAGATAAGTAAAAAAGGGTTTTCAGATGCGAAAAAAACATTACCTGTGTTCAGGCTCGAACATTTTCCTGAAGGGGAAAATCTTCGCAGGCCTTCAACAGGTAATGTTTTTTTCGCAGATCTTCAAATTGGGAGGTGATCCGGCAAGGGGGGTAAGCAGGGTGGAATTTAGGCGAAGCTGGGAGCTGAATTTGAAGGCAGGTGATCCGGGAAGGGGGTTAAGCAGGGTGGAATTTAGGCGAAGCTGGGAGCTGAACTTGAAGGGAGGTGATCCGGGAAGGGGGTTAGGCAGGGTGGGCTTTAGGCGGAGCGGGGTATCTGATTATAATTGGATAAGTGTTTTTTGATAGAGGTTATTGAGGGATTGAGGCATCTGTTTTTGTCCTGCTTTTACAAAGCCCAGGCTTTCATAATAATTGCAAAGCCATTTGTTTTCAGAGTGGCAGTCAAGACGCAGAACCGGAATGTTTTTGCTGAGCATATCTTGCTCTATCTGTTTGATGATAGCCGTGCCAGCATTCTGACCGGAGAATTCTTTCCTGACAAGGAGGGAATGCAGATACATGGCCTGATCTTCCTGCTTCCCCCAGTACAATTCATCGTGGTTTGAAAGCCGGAACAGACCTGCCTGCTGGCCGGCAGTATTGATAACAAAATAGAATTCATGGTTTTTCAGGCCATTGCTGATCCAGTCTGTCTGCTCCTTTTGGGGGGAGAGCCAGACTTTCCATTGCTGCAGGCCCTTCTTCTGGATTGCTTCTGCGGTTTCTTTCAGTAGGGACAGGATTAAGGGCAGGTCAGTTTCGGTAGCCGGTACAAAAGTGAAATTCATGACGGTTTGATTTTGTTCAGATGAGGTATAAGGTCTGATATTACAAGGATAAGGATAAAATATATGATAGTTTATACATTTTGCTTAGGTAAATAGGTTTAGCAGGTATTATAATATTGATTAGGAAATATAGTGACGTACCTTAAAATGCCGCATTTGTAACAAAAAGATTATTTTTTCGCTAAATCGTTTGTGAATTAGAAAAATATAGCCTTACTTTAGGGCATAGCGCAATCAGCTTAGCGGCTATATTTTTATGATAAATAATTCAACAACAATTACATCCATTATTATTACTACCACCGGGGTACTTCGGAGGCGGGTGAACTAATGGTATAATAGAAAAGATAAAAACCACGAAAAAGCGCCTTCCTCTAAAACGGAAGGCGCTTTTTTTTTAACCCTAAAACTATGAACATATTAAAATTCGGTGGTACTTCAGTAGGCTCTTCGGAAGGCATCCGGACACTTATCAATATCCTGAAAGAAACTGACAGCACTGAGTTTCCGGTAGTAGTGCTTTCTGCAATGCATGGCGTTACCAACCTGCTGCAGGAAATGGCAGAGAAAGCAAAAGTTGCCGAAGAGTATGCTGCAGAGCTGAAAGTAGTGGAGGAAAAGCATTTTGAAGTAGTTAGGAAGCTCCTGCCTGCTTCGGCCCAAAACCCTGTGTTTACTAAACTGAAGATTTACTTTAATGAGCTGGAAGATATCCTTTCGTCGGTTTATAACCTCAGAGAGCTTAGTCCGCAAACCCGCGACCTTATTCTTAGCTATGGAGAGCGCTGCTCTACCTTCATGATCAGCCATATTGCGAAACAGGAATTTCCCAATGCAGTGCCGGCAGATGGTTCGGAGCTGATTAAAACTGACAGTAATTTTGGACAGGCAAAGGTTGATACAGACTTGACTGAAATGCTCATCAGTGATTATTATCTGGCCAATAAAGATAAGCTCTTGTTCGTTACCGGCTTTATTGCCAGCAATACCGAGGGAAGGATAACTACGCTGGGCCGCGGGGGTAGTGATTATACTGCTGCCATATGGGGTTCGGCACTCAACGCTGAACAGATAGAGATCTGGACTGATGTCGACGGTATGCTGACTGCCGATCCGCGTATAGTTGAAAAAGCATTTTCGCTGCAGGAATTGACTTATACTGAAGCAATGGAGCTTTCTTATTTTGGGGCCAAGGTGATTTATCCGCCAACTATGATCCCCGCTTTTCTTAAGAAGATTCCCATTGTGATCAGAAATACCTTTAATACATCATTTGAAGGGACATACATCCGCCATGGGGTAAATAAATCTGATTTTCCCATTAAAGGTATTTCCTCAATTGATGAGATCAGCGTATTAAACCTTTCTGGCAGCGGTATGGTAGGTAAAGCCGGTTTTAGTGGCCGCTTGTTCTCACTGCTGTCGCGCGAGCAGATCAATGTAGTTCTCATCACTCAGTCGTCTTCAGAGCATAGCATCACCTTTGCTGTGAAACCAGCGGATGCCCTGAAGGCCCTGGCCCTGATCAGCAAAGAGTTTGAGCTTGAACTGCAGGCTAAAAAACTGGAATATCCACAGGTAGAAAATGGTTTGTCTGTGTTGGCTATTGTAGGCGAAAATATGAAACATACACCAGGCATGTCTGGTAAACTGTTCCACGCTTTAGGTCGCAATGGAGTAAATGTCAGAGCAATTGCACAAGGTTCATCTGAGTATAATATATCGGTGATCCTGTCAAAGGCCGATCTCTCTAAGGCTGTAAATGCCGTGCATGATGCATTTTTTGCCGATCTGAAAAAGACCTTGCATATTTTTTGTCTGGGTACAGGCAATATAGGTAAAACCCTGTTCCGGCAGTTATTGGCGCAGAGTCCGCTGCTGGCCAGAAATAATGATATTGAAGTGAAGGTAATGGGTATCAGCAATTCAAGACAAATGTACCTGAGCAATGAGGGGATTGATTTAAAAGACTGGGAAGATGAACTTAATACCTATGAAGAAAAAGCCGATCTGGCTGCGTTTGTACAGAAAATGAAAGCCATGAACCTTCCTAATTGTGTTTTTGTAGATAATACGGCAAGCGGCAACCCGGTAAATTATTATCAGGAGATTCTGGAATCGAGTATATCTGTGGTTACCTGCAATAAAATTGGCAATTCAGCAGATTATGCGCAGTATTATGCATTTAAATCTGCAGCACGTAAATATGGGGTTGATTTTCATTATGAAACAAACGTTGGGGCAGGATTGCCAATTATCCGTACGCTGAAAGACCTGATGATGAGCGGAGATAATATTGCCAGTATAGAAGCTATTTTATCGGGTACTATCTCTTATATTTTTAACAACTTTAAAGATGAGAAACGTTTCCATGAGATTGTAAAAGAGGCGCAGGACCTGGGATATACCGAACCAGATCCACGTGATGATTTAAATGGAAAAGATTTTATGCGCAAGATGCTGATCCTGGCCAGGGATGCCGGCTATCCTTTAGAAGCGTCGGACGTAGAAATAGAAAGTATGCTTCCACCCGCCTGTATGGTTGCAGAAAGTGTTGCTGATTTTTACCAGGAACTGCAGAACAATGCCGGCTACTTTGAGAACCTGAAACGGGAAGCTGCAAATAGCGCAAAAGTGCTGCGGTATATTGGCAAACTGGAGAATGGTAAAGTAGCCATTACGCTGCAGATGGTAGATGAGAATCATCCTTTCTATATGCTTTCTGGAAGTGACAATATAATTTCATTCACCACAGACAGGTATAAAGTTCGTCCGCTGGTAATTAAAGGACCGGGCGCAGGAGCAGAAGTGACTGCCGCGGGTGTATTTGCAGACATTATTAACGTAGGGAAGAAATGAGAGATTCAGTAAAAGTTTTTGCGCCCGCCACAGTAGCTAATGTGGTTTGTGGTTTTGACGTGCTTGGGTTTGCTTTAAACGAACCTGGGGATGAGGTAATTATGCGGCTCACTGAAGCGCCGGGGGTAATCATATCCAAAATTACCGGTGATGAAGGGAGGCTGCCGCTCAATCCGGTAAAGAATACCGTTAGTGCGAGTGTGCAGCATTACCTGCAGCATATTGGCCGCACAGATATTGGAATTGACATAGAACTGCATAAAAAAATGCCGATAGGAAGCGGGATGGGTTCAAGTTCTGCCAGTACAGTAGCTGGTTTGTTTGCCGTTAATACTTTAATGGGCAACCCATTGACTGCTGCTCAACTGGTGCCTTTTGCCATGAAGGGTGAAGAACTTGCATGTGGTTACGGCCATGCAGATAATGTAGCGCCTGCACTGCTGGGCGGTTTTGTACTGATCAGAAGTTATGAGCCCCTTGATGTAATTTCCCTGCCCTTTCCAGAAGAACTTTATGCTGCAATAGTGTATCCGGAGGTGGATGTACCTACCAAGGATGCGAGGCAAATGATCCGTTCAAAAGTTTTACTGAAGGATGCAGTGAAGCAATGGGGAAATGTGGCAGGACTGGTTGCGGGCCTTTTTATGAAAGACTATGATCTTATAGGCCGTAGTATGGTTGACGGCCTGGTTGAGCCTACACGTTCAATCCTGATCCCTCAGTTTTATGAAATGCGTGCCATTGCAATGCAAATGGGCGCTATCAGTTTTGGTATCTCAGGCTCTGGACCTTCTGTATTTGCCTTAACCAAAGATGAGGACACAGCAGCAAGGATAACAGCAGCATTACAGAAACAATTAAAATCGATACAGATCAACAGCCTCGCGTTTGTATCCTCAGTAAATAAAAAAGGACCGGTTATACTTGATTAAAAGGAGTTAATAATGAAACTATATAGTACCAACAACCCTGCGCTCAGCGTTGATTTTCAATCGGCCGTGTTCAATAGCATGCCTCAAGATAAAGGATTATACATGCCAGCTGTTATTCCGGAGCTGGATGCTGACTTCCTGCAAAACCTGGACAGGTATACATTACCTGAGATTGCTTTTAAAGTCTCTTCTGCACTGCTGGGTGATGATATTCCGGAAGCAGACCTGAAAGCTATTGTGGAAGATGCGATTAACTTTGATGCCCCATTAGAGCAATTGGATGATCAGACCTATGTACTTGAACTTTTTCATGGGCCTTCACTTGCATTTAAAGATTTCGGCGCCCGTTTTATGAGCAGGGTTATGGCTTATTACCTAAAAGGCGATGATCAGTTACTTGATGTATTGGTGGCTACCTCTGGCGATACGGGTGGGGCAGTGGCCCTCGGCTTTCTGGGGGTACCTAGTATCAGGGTAACCATTCTATACCCCAAAGGGAAGGTGAGTGAGATACAGGAACTGCAGCTTTGCAGTAATGGTCAGAACATCAGAGCCATTGAGATTGACGGTACATTTGACGATTGCCAGGCCCTGGTGAAACAGGCTTTTGCTGATGTGGAGCTCAATAGCAGAATGAGGTTAACCTCCGCAAATTCTATCAATATATCCCGGTTGATTCCGCAGACGTTTTACTATTTTAATAGCCTTGCACAGTTATTCCGGCTAGGCAAAAGAGAGGTGATGTTCGCTGTGCCCAGCGGAAATTTCGGCAATATTGCCGCCGGTTTGCTAGCCTGCAAAATGGGCTTGCCGGTTAAGCAATTTATTGCGGCCACTAATGCCAATGATACAGTTCCCCGGTTTCTGGAAACAGGCGTATATGAAACACGTCCATCCGTACAGACCTATGCCAATGCAATGGATGTGGGTGCGCCAAGCAACTGGGTACGTATTATGGATATGTTTAATAATGATCTGGGAGAAGTAAAGAAGTTGGTTACAGGTTACCGTTATACAGATGCTGAAACCGCTGAGGCCATCAATACTATTTACCAGCGTTATGGATATATTGCTTGTCCGCATACCGCGATAGCATGGCTGGCAGTTGAAGAATTTAAAAGAGAAAATAACAGCTTAGACAACACCTTTGTCTTTTTATCAACCGCTCATGCCTGTAAGTTCCCAGATATTTTCTCAGCTGAGATAGCCAATAAGATTGTAAATCCGGTACAGGTAGCAGAACTCAGGAAGAGGGACAAAGCTGCAGTAAAAATGGATATTGATTTCAGTTCTTTCAAAAGGTTTCTTTTAAACGCTTAATGAAAAACCTTTATAAGTAATACGGAAAGTAAGATTTACTTATAGAATTTATTATGCTGATTAGCCTGTGTGAGCTAATCAGCATATTGATTATTCAATTTTATTAAACCTCATAATCGCAATATCACCCATCATAAAATTAAGGGTGGTATCACCGGTAATGGTATATTTATTTACCTTTTTGAGGGCCTCAAAAAAGATAGCTTCTCCTTCACCAGGGCAGGCCATTTTAGTAGATACCATTGGTTTATTAAAATTTATGGAGGTGTCATCAGCAACTAACTCGCCAGAAAAAGAGTTACAGCCGCTATTTCCTCCCAATCTCTTATTGGCCAGATCGATCTGCAGCTCAGGCTTTCTTCCAGGGTAAAGGCCATTAAAAGCTATTTTTGGTCCGGAGATGTAATTTAGCTCCCACTTTCCACCTAATTTCGATAAATCTGAACTTGCATCAACTGTATTTTTCAGGGTATTACACGAAGACAGTGTAACAATTGCTGCAAGCACCATCAAAGTATTTCTTTTCATATCTTTCAGATTGTATACTATGCAACCTACAAAGAATCTGCCAGTTTTATGGAAAAGCGGGTCATTAATGTTTTCTAAAAGACAGCCTGTGCAATTCTTTTTGTTGGCTCAGGATTGCCCATCGTGTAAAAATGCAATACAGGCGCGCCCATTTCCCGTAGTTCGCGGCACTGGTGGATCATCCATTCAATACCTACTTCCTTAACTTCTTTTTCATTCCGGCAGGATTGTACTGCTTCGCTAAGCGCCAGAGGAATATCAAGATGGAAAATTTTAGGCAGACCAATTAGCTGCTTACTGTTTGTAATAGGTTTGAGGCCTGGTATAATTGGCACAGTAATACCATTTGCCCGGCATTTATCAACAAATTCTTTATACTTGTTATTATCGAAGAACATCTGTGTAACTATGAATTTAGCACCAAGATCTACTTTAAGCTTTAGAAATTTGAAGTCTGTATCCAGGTTTGGCGATTCAAAATGTTTTTCTGGATAACCTGCAACGCCAATACAGAAATCAGTTTTTTCCGGACTGTCCATATCCTCATGCAGGTAACGCCCATTGTTCATATCTGCCACATGTTGTACCAGGTCTGAAGCATAACCATGACCATTTGGAGTAGGTATAAACATATTATCGCTTTTTCTGGCATCTCCGCGAAGTACAAGAACATTGTCTATGCCGAGAAACTGGAGGTCTATCAAAGCATTTTCAGTTTCATCCTTAGTAAATCCACCGCAGATAAGGTGAGGTACAGCATCTACTTTGTATTTATTCATAATGGCAGCGCAGGTAGCTACCGTACTGGGGCGTTTCCTGTATGCTACTTTTTCCAGCAGTCCGTTTTCCCGCTGCTTATAAATATAATCTTCACGCAGATAGGTTACATCAATGAATGGAGGATTAAACTCCATAAGGGGATCTATAGCGTCAAAAATACCTTTAATACTTTGTCCTTTGATAGGTGGCAGCAGCTCAAAAGAGAATAAGGTTTTACCCTCGGCATTCTTAATATGGTCGGTGATTTTCATTGTTTTGTTTAGTAAGCTAAGTTAGGGCTGAGCCATCTTTCTGTATCTTCAAGAGACATCTTTTTACGCTGTGCATATTCCTCTACCTGGTCTTTAGTAATTTTACCTAGTCCAAAATATCTTGACTCTGGGTGGGCAAAGTAAAAACCACTTACTGCTGCGGTAGGATACATAGCGAAACTTTCAGTAAGTTTCAGTCCGATCTTTTCTTCAGCACCCAGCAAGTTGAAAAGGGTTTCTTTCTCAGTATGATCTGGGCAGGCTGGATAACCCGGTGCAGGGCGGATACCGGCATATTCTTCCTTGATGAGATCTTCATTGCTCAGATGTTCATCTTTTGCATAACCCCAGTATTCTTTACGAACCAGTTCGTGCATGCGTTCTGCAAAAGCTTCTGCAAGCCGGTCTGCCAGGGCCTTGGCCATAATACTATTATAGTCGTCGTAATTCGCCTCAAATTCAGCAACCAGCTCATCGCAGCCAATACCAGTGGTTACGGCAAAACCGCCAAAGTAATCTTGCACACCAGATGACTTAGGAGCAACAAAATCTGATAATGCATAATAAGGTTGTCCGGCAACTTTCTCTGCCTGCTGACGGAGCGTATGAATAGTAACTGACTGACCTTCGTCTTCCAGTACAATATCATCACCTACTGCATTTGCAGGCCAGAATCCTATAACCGCTTTTGCGGTCAGTAATTTTTCATCAACTATCCTTTTCAGCAGCACCTGTGCATCATCAAAAAGCTTTTGTGCCTCGTTACCAACAGCTTTATCATTAAAAATCTTTGGATAGCTGCCTCTCAGTTCCCAGGTGTGGAAAAATGGCGTCCAGTCTATATATGGCACCAATGTTTCGAGCGGGTAATCTTCGAAGGTTTTTGTACCGGTAAAAGCTGGCGCAGGGGCCACCATTTCCAGATCAATCTCAAACTTATCAGCTCTGATTTCTTGAAGGGTTTTAAAACGCTTGTCAGATCTTTTATTTAAGTGTGCTTCACGAGCTTTATCATACTCCAGTCTGATGTTGTTGATATATTCTCCACGTGTTTCAGCGTTCATCAGTGTACTGCAGACAGTAACACTTCTGGAGGCATCAAGCACATGTATTGCAGGGCCAGAATAGTTAGGCGCAATTTTTACTGCTGCGTGTATACGCGAAGTGGTAGCACCGCCAATTAATAGTGGAATGGTAAATCCTTCGCGCTCCATTTCTTTGGCAAAGTGAACCATTTCATCAAGTGAAGGCGTAATTAATCCACTTAAGCCAATAATATCAGCGTTGATCTCTTTCGCTTTTTTAATAATTTCCTGGGCAGGTACCATTACGCCCATATCAACAATTTCAAAGTTATTACAGGCCAGTACCACACCAACAATATTTTTTCCGATATCATGAACGTCACCTTTTACGGTAGCCATGAGCACCCTTCCTGCAGAAGAACTCTGATCGCCATCTGGGTTATCCAGTTTTTCCTGTTCTATAAAAGGAAGCAGGTAGGCTACAGCCTTCTTCATTACGCGGGCAGATTTAACCACCTGCGGAAGAAACATTTTCCCGGCACCAAAAAGATCTCCTACAATATTCATCCCGTCCATTAACGGGCCTTCGATTACATGTATAGGGCGATCGTATTTTTGCCTGGCTTCTTCCACGTCGGCATCAAGGTATTCTATAATCCCTTTAACCAGCGAGTGAGAGAGGCGTGATTCTACGCTTTCCTTTCTCCATTCTTCATCTTTTACCAGTTCCTTTCCTTTAGATTTTACCGTTTCCGCAAAATCTACCAGACGCTCTGTAGCATCCTCACGGCGGTTAAGCAGCACATCTTCTACACGTATAAGCAGATCTTCAGGAATAGCTTCATACACTTCGAGCATCCCGGCATTTACAATTCCCATATCCAGACCTGCTTTGATAGCATGGTACAGAAATGCGGAGTGCATGGCCTCGCGGACAGTATTATTTCCTCTGAAAGAGAAGGATATATTTGATACCCCGCCGCTCACTTTTGCATAAGGCAGGTTTTCTTTAATCCAGCGGGCTGCATTAATAAAATCTACCGCATAATTATTATGTTCTTCCAGACCGGTAGCTACTGTGAGTATATTAGGGTCAAATATGATATCTTCTGCCGGAAAACCAATTTCGTTTACCAAGATATCATAAGAGCGCTTACAAATTTCTTTACGGCGCTCGTAGTTATCGGCCTGACCATTTTCATCGAAAGCCATTACAACCACCGCGGCACCGTAATCCATGATTTTACGTGCACTTTCACGGAATTTATCTTCGCCCTCTTTTAAAGAGATAGAGTTTACTATGCCTTTGCCCTGAAGACATTTTAACCCATTTTCAATTACAGTCCATTTGGAAGAATCTACCATGATAGGCAGTTTTGAAATATCAGGTTCTGAAGCAATCAGGTTCAGGAATTTGGTCATTGCCGCTTCAGAGTCGAGCATACCTTCATCCATATTCACATCAATTACCTGTGCCCCGCCTTCTACCTGCTGGCGCGCTACGGCAAGTGCTGCCTCATAATCACCACTTAGAATCAGTTTAGAAAATTTGGGTGAACCCGTAATATTGGTTCTTTCGCCAATATTTACAAACATACTTTCTGGCGTAATGGTTACGGGTTCTAAACCGCTTAAACGCATATAACGTTCTAAAACAGGTATTTTTCGTGGTTCTATGTTTCTTGCTTTTAATGCAATTGCAGCAATATGGTCTGGCGTTGTTCCACAGCATCCGCCTACAATATTCACAAACCCATGTTGAATAAAATCTTCAACAAGAACGGCTGTTTCATCTGGCATTTCATCATATGCACCAAACTCATTGGGTAGACCGGCATTTGGATAGGCAGAAACGTAGCATCCTGCTTTTGCAGAAAGCTCTTCAATATGCGGTCTCATATCTTTTGCGCCCAGGGCACAGTTGAATCCAATACTCAGAGGTTTTGCATGTATTACAGAGTTGAGGAAAGCCTCAACCGTCTGGCCAGATAAGGTTCTGCCCGAGGCATCTGTAATGGTTCCTGAGATCATGATCTCTATTTTGCGGCCAATGATATTTTCATATTTCTTGATTGCAAATATTGCCGCTTTGGCATTTAGTGTATCAAAAATAGTTTCTATCATCAACAAATCGGCACCACCATCTACCAGACCCCGTATCTGCTCATAGTAAGCGCTAACAAGTTCATCAAATGTAAGTGCCCGGAATCCAGGATCATTCACATCTGGTGAAATAGAGAGGGTTCGGTTAGTAGGGCCAATTGCACCTGCTACAAAACATTTTCGGTCTGGATGCAATAATACAAACTCATCTACAGCTTCTTTTGCGATTTTTGCACCTTCAAAACTCATTTCATAATCCAGCTCTTCCATCTGATAATCTGCCAGGGAAATACGCTGTGTGCTGAAAGTATTGGTTTCAATGATATCGGTACCTGCTTTCAGGTATTCAGTATGGATAGCCTTAATAATATCAGGCCGTGTTATATTTAACAAATCATTATTGCCCTTAACATCACAGGGATGATCCTTAAAGCGCTCTCCTCTGAAATCTTCTTCAGTAAGCGTATAACGCTGGATCATGGTACCCATCGCACCATCAATAATTAATATTCTTTTTTCTAGCTCTTCTCTAATGCTCATTATGTGGTTTAATGCATAGCCATCTGTCCGTATTAACATCTGTGATTGTAGAAATATGTACGGAAATTCTAAACAGGCTTAATCAGAAATCCGGTGTCGGATCGAATTAACTTATCTTTCAGGAACAGCAAGGCTGATCGAGTAGAATGTAGCACCTTGTAAGCACAGGTTGCTAAGACTTCGTTGGGTCTAATCCCTCCGTCTTTCTTTATAAGCGAATGCAAAAATGCAACAAAGAAAAATCAATTCCAAAAAATGTAAGGCCAAACACAAGATTATTGCAATCAGCTGTGTATGTAATAATTCCATATGCAGGATGCTACAGGTTGCAGTACTGTTTTGATAACTGTATGTTAGACACCGAATTGATGGTTTTATCCTCAATCAGTGCTAACCAAAATATATAAACGTATGAATAGAATCTCATCTGCTGGGAGCTAATGCTGTGATACAGCATCTTAGCCCCCTTTAACTTCAGTTAAGCACCGCCTTAGACTGTTGTTATCCCCAAAACTTGTATGAACAAACTTCTTCAATCATTTAAATAATAAACAACCAAATATGTATCGGAACATTTACTTAAAACTAAGTACATTTCAACTACGCATAATAACTGTATTCATCGTTTTTATGGGTATTGTAATGACAGCCTCTGCCCAGCAAACCATATCGGGCAGGGTTACAGATGAAACAAACGGAGGGATACCTGGTGTATCGGTAACCATTAAAGGCCAGTCTAAAGGCGCCACTACCAATACCAAAGGTGAATATACGCTGACAGCCAGTGCCGGCCAGACGCTTGTTTTTACTTATGTAGGCTATGCAGCAAAAGAGGCTGTAGTTGGCGCTTCTGCAACTATCAATATTAATCTGTCCCCTAATTCGAACGACCTGACTGAGGTGGTAGTTGTAGGTTATGGCACTGCTAAAAAAGGCGACCTTACTGGTTCCATTGCTGGGATAGGATCAAAAGAAATTGAAGATTGCCTGTTCAAAATGCATTACAGGCGGTACAGGGTAGGGTGTCTGGAGTAGACATTACTTCAAATGCCAGACCGGGAGAGATTGGTAGTATCCGTATCCGTGGTAACAGATCATTGTTGGCAACAAATTCTCCATTATATGTTGTTGACGGAATACCCTTGAACTCCGGTGGTATCGAAGGAATCAATCCACATGATATTGAATCCATTGATATCCTTAAAGATGCTGCTGCGACCGCAATTTATGGTTCGCGGGCTGCAAACGGTGTAGTACTGGTTACCACCAAAAAAGGTAAAAATGGTATTACCAGGGTAACATACAATGCCATTGCCACGGTTGAAAAGATTCATTTCGAAGATGAGCTGTTCAATTCTGCTGATTATGCAGAGTACAGAAGAAATGCATACCGCGTATTAAAACAGGGTACTACATTTGGTTATACTACTCCCTATCCTAATCCGGTAGAGGATAAGAAGATTCTTGGTGTTGATCCTGTTGCCTGGGAAAATATTGCCGCAGGTTATACCTGGGTTGATAAAGCCAACCTGGTTGCGCAGATGAGACCAACTACTGCAGATGAAAAAGCAAGATGGGGTGTAGATCAGGTGCCGGTATATGATGGAAGCAAATTACCTACTACCGACTGGACAAAATATGTTGAGCAGACGGGGATTACGCAAGATCATACCCTGAGTATCAGCTCTGGTACTGATAAGGTAACATCTTACTTTTCTGCAGGTTATTTAAACCAGCGAGGTACTAACAAGGGACAAGATTATAACCGGTATAATTCAAAATTGAGTGTAGATTTTAAACCAACCTCATGGTTTACGGCCGGCGGATCTTTAAATGGTACCTGGTCTAAACAGAATTATGGATATACAGGATCTGGTTCGAGGGCTGCTAATGGTATAATTGAGGCGGCAAGAGGTATGCTTCCATTTGCACAGCCTTATGATGCTGCCGGAAATTATATTTTTCAGCCAGGTGGTGATATCGGTATCCTGAACCCTATTAAAGAAAATGAATATGTAATCAATGAAAGAACAGCTTTAAGGATTCTGGGTAGCTTTTATGCCCAGGTTGAACCTATCAAAGGTCTGAAGTTCCGTGTAAACTTTGGCCCTGATTTCCGTAATGGTCGTACCGGGCAGTTTCAGGATAAAAACTCGATCTTAAGAGGCGGGGGTGTTGCCAGTGCCACCAATTATGCCAAGTTACAGCAAAATCAGGCACTTTCATATACTCTGGATAACCTGATTTATTATAATACTTTACTGGGCAGCAAGCATAAAATTGATGTGACTCTTTTACAAAGTTCTCAGTTTAACAGAAATGAAGGTTCTGACATGACTGCTACCAATTTGCCTTATACCAGTCAGTTGTGGTACAACTTAGGCTCCACTTCTAAGGGGGCACTGGACGGATGGGGATCAAGTTACAGTAAAACCACTATAGCTTCATTTATGGCAAGGGTTAATTATACGTATAATGACAAGTATCTCTTAACCGTATCTAACAGATGGGATGCTTCTTCTGTACTTGCTGATGGCAATAAATGGAGTTCTTTCCCATCTGTTGCATTGGGTTGGAAACTAGAAGAAGAACCATTTATTAAAAACATCACATGGATTAATCAATTAAAACCACGACTGGGTATTGGTGTAATAGGTAACTCCTCTATTGATCCATATTCTACCGCAGGTGGATTGGTAAGGATGCCGATTGTATTTGGTAACCAGGTTGCCATTGGTTTTGTACCCTCAGATCCAAAAGCCGCCTCGCCAACTACAATGCCTAATCCGAACCTGAAATGGGAGCGGACTACGCAGTACAATCTTGGGGGTAGACTATTCATTGTTCAATAACAGGATTTCAGGTAGTATAGAATATTATCAGTCGAGCACAAAAGACCTGCTGCTTAACAGGTCTATTGTAAGTGTGTCAGGATATACATCTACCTATTTTAATGTTGGAGAAACACAGAACAGGGGATTTGAATTATCTGTAAATACCAGGAACATTGACAAAGGTGACCTGAAATGGAGTACTGATTTTAACTTCTCTACCAATAAGGATAAAGTTGTTGAATTATATGCTGGTAAACAGGATGCCGTAGAGTTGAATGCATTTATAGGTAAGTCTCTGTTTGTATATTACGACTACAATAAAATAGGAATCTGGCAGCTATCAGATGCTGTAGAAATGGCCAAGTTTAATGCAAATGGTGCAGGTTATAAAGCGGGAGATATTAGGGTAGAAGATCTGAACAATGATTATAAAATTGACAGTAATAATGATCGTAAGGTTATAGGGAACCGTTTTCCAAAAATTACCGGTGGTATTACCAATACGTTTAACTATAAAAATTGGGAATTCTCCTTTTTCTTCTATGCAAGAACGGGCTTTACTATAGAAGGTGGTGCTGCAGATATGCAGGGCCGCTATGCTTCCAGGAATATTGATTACTGGACACCTACTAACACAACTAATGCTTATCCTATTGCAGACTATGGAAATGGCGGTCAGCCGATTTACTACTCGTCTATGAACTATCTGGACGGAACTTTTGTGAAATTGAGAAATGTATCTCTGGGTTACACAGTACCCGCCAGGACCTTACAGAAATTCCATATGGCAAACCTGAAGATTTATGCTCAGGTATTAAATCCGTACCTGTACAAAAAGAATGATTTTATAGATCCGGATATAGGTTCTTCAATTACATCGAGAAGTTTAGTACTGGGTTTAAATGCATCATTTTAAAGAATTACCGTCATGAAATCAATAAAAAAAATATTACTTAGCTGTTCTCTGCTGGCTGTTGCGGCATTACCTTCCTGCAAGAAATATCTGGAAGAAGAAATGGTTGCTACCCTCACTAACAAACATTATGAAACTGTAGAAGGCCTTGAGAGCCTGGTTGCTGGAATGTACGATGGTTTAAGGTTCCACTTTATGTATGAATGGGCCTACACCACTACAAATTATGGTACTCATGAATTTACCAATGGAGGCGGGCTTGATAAAATTTCTTTCAATACTTATTCTTCTGCCCTGGATTCGCGTACAGTTGAATTTGCCAATGTATGGGATAATATGTATTCTAATATCAATACCGCTAATACAGGTATTGAGCGTATACCAAATGTGTATCCGGCAGGTGCTACACAAAACACACGGCTCGGAGAATGCTTATTTATGCGTGCTTTTGATTACTTTAAATTAGTGAGACAGTTTGGAGGGGTTCCCTTAAAACTTAAAGCCACCAACAGCCTTGAGCTGGAATATACCCGCGCTTCTGCTGCAACTGTTTATGCACAGCTTATTGCTGACTTTAGAAGGGCAGCAGATTTGTTACCAGTCAGTCCGGCCCAAACCGGACGGATTACTAAAGGCGCAGCCCAGCATTTCCTTGCCAATGCATATTTATACCGTGCTAGTGAACTCAATGCATCGTTTAGTAAAACTACCGATCTTGACAGTGCTATTTATTATGGTAACCTTGTTATTGATAATTCACCATATAAACTGGCTGCAAATTATGACGACCTGTTCAGGTACACCAAAGTGAATGATGCAAATGAAACGAATGCAGAGATGATTTTAGGCGCTCAGTTTGATAATACTGAAGCGCTGGCCGGTCGTTATGGAAATCAGACGCATCTATATTATCTGTCAGTATATCAAAACCTGCCAGGCATGATTCGTGACCTGGTAAACGGGCGGGAGTTTCAGCGTCTGAAACCTACAGATTACGCGCTGGATATCTATAACCGTACAAATGACTCCAGATTTTATAAGAGTTTTAAAACAGACTATATTTCTAACAATGCAGCCAACTTGCCCAAATGGACTGCTGCCAATGCACCTACACCTGCACAGGTAGGACAGAATAAATTTGCTGTAGGAGATGTGGCCATCAGGTATATTATTAACTCACGAACAGATACCAGATATACCACTGATGTGATTAACAAATCTGCATCTTCTTTATATGTTCGGTATTATCTTGATAATGGGACGGTGAAAACCAACTGGAACCTGAGCCAGTATCCGGCATTGACAAAGTACATGGATCCATTTCGTCCAAATGTAGCCAGCCAGTTTGGTACCAGAGATGGGATTATTGCCAGGATAGGGGAGACGTATCTGATAGTAGCTGAAGCTTATGGGCGCAAACAGAATTATACGGAAGCTTTGAGGCTGATCAATAAATTAAGAGATCGTGCAGGTTACGCAGCAGGTGAAGCCCGTGCTGCAGCATATTTTGTTGCGCAGAACCTGCCAACTACGGCTACCGGATCTACTAAAGCAGCCATGGTAGTTACAGAAGCTGTGTTTACCCCAGGTACCGCTGAAGCACAGGCAGAGTTATATCCGGCGGGCGTATCAGGAAAAGCTGATGGGTTTATCAATTTTATCCTGAATGAAAGAGCCCGTGAGTTGATGGGCGAGTTTCACCGCTGGGAAGATTTGTCAAGGACCAAAACATTGGTGCTCAGGGCGAAGGCCTTTAACCCAGAGGCAGCTACTTACGTAAGTGATAAACAGTTGTACAGGCCTATTCCACAGGGATTCCTGGATGCCAATCAGGTTGCCGGTAAACCATTGACGAGTGAGCAAAAGACTGCAATGCAGAACCCTGGCTGGTCAGTTTGGATTACCGTACAAATAAGGTATGAATAAAAAAAGCCTGACGGATCGATTCCGTCAGGCTTTTTTATTTCATTGAAGTTGCTTATCTTCTTCCGCCGCCACCAAATATTCTTAGTAAGAATAGGAAGATATTTAGGAAATCAAGGTATAAAGACAACGCTCCCATAATAGCTAATTTTTTAGAATCATCAGCAGCAATTGAATCGCCGTTTTCTTCGATACCTGCACCAATGCGTTTTAGTTTTTGAACATCATATGCAGTTAATGCAGTAAAAATTGCTACACCGATAAAGCTCATCACATAATCAAATCCAGGGCTTTTTAGGAACATATTTACTACACTGGCAATAACCAAACCGATTACACCAACCATCAAAATAGGTCCAAACTTACTTAAATCTGTATCAGTAGTGTATCCAAGGATAGCCATAATACCAAATATCCCCGCTGCGGCAGCGAAACATCCGATTACCGAACCTGTTGTATAAACAAGTAATATGAAACTCAAACTTACACCCGTAAGTACGGCATATAGTATAAATACACCAATAAGGGCGCTGTATGAAAGTCTGCTTAAACCCGCACTCATCAGTAAGACAAGTCCAAGCGGTGCAAACATTGCTACGTACCCAAGTACTGAAAGACGACCTGTAGTCTGGTTGATCAGGTATCCCAGCATTTCAGGAGTGCTAGCCATGTAAACTGCAGCCAGAGTAGATATACCCAGCGCAATGAACATCCACAAAAACACATTAGCAAAGAATTTCTTCGCAACAGTTCCTCTTTGGTTCTCTACAAATACTGATTTGTCTGACCAGTTATAATTGTTATTATCCATTTTATTTAAATATTTTTAATTAAATATATCAACTTACTACCTTATGCAAAAGTTATGCCCCTAGTCTTTTTGTCAGAATTTCTTCAATTTTATTAAAGATCTGCTGTGGTTTTAATGTACGCCATGCCAAATCGTCAAACTCACCGCCGAAATTAATGTAATAATCAATGTTGCTGCTTCTGAATTCTTCAATTACATGAGGGTTGAAGTTAATACCAGTGATCCATCCGTCTTCAACATCCTGAAACCATTCTTCATAATAGCTGTCTTCAGAAGAGTGGAAATTGAGAACATTTTCACCGATCAGGATGAATTTATTGATTCCTTCATCAATCATAAGCTCCAGTATCTCCCTTTTCAACAGCATAATATCATTTGAAATGGCATCGTTCCATTCCCCTATCAGTTCAATAATGGTAAAGTTATGGTCATAGTCAGCATACAATACTTTTATATAAAGTGTGCTGGATCCAAAATCATCCCACTGCGGATGTATTAAAAAGTTATAGAGCTGTTTATCGAAATAAAACTCAGAGTATTCCGTATTGTAGAACGGAGAGCGTGGATCTTCGGCGGCAATATAATCGTCACGCCAGCGATAGTATGGTTCTATTTCGTGCATTGTTTATTATTTAGTGCTGGCTTCAACAGCTTTTCTTACGCTTCCGTATTGTATAAGCAGATCTTCTGCTGTTTTGTAATCTATATGGAGTTCATCCATTACCATCTGCGTACCCCTGTCTACCAGTTTATGATTGGTTAACTGCATATCGACCATTTTATTGCCTTTAACACGTCCCAATCTGATCATTACAGTGGTACTGAGCATGTTTAAAACTAATTTTTGGGCAGTCCCAGACTTCATCCGGGTTGAGCCAGTAAGAAATTCGGGGCCTACAACAACTTCTACGGGGAAATCACTTGCAGCAGCAACGGGGCCTCCCTGATTGCATACAATACATCCGGTTAAAATTCCGTTCTCTCTCGCTTTTAGTAAACCCCCCACAACATAAGGGGTTGTTCCCGACGCAGCCAGCCCCACCAGGCTGTCTTTTTCATTGATCGCGTATTCCTTAAGATCTATCCATGCCTGCTGATCATCATCTTCAGCATTTTCTACCGCTCTCCGAATCGCTTTGTCTCCACCGGCAATGATGCCTACAACTTCATCAAAAGGCACACCAAATGTTGGCGGGCACTCAGATGCATCAACTACACCTAACCTGCCGCTGGTGCCGGCACCTATATAAAATAACCTGCCGCCATCTTTCATTCTTTCGGCTACGGCTGCAGCCAGTTCTGCAATTTGTGGCAGGCTTTTTTCTACAGCCAGGGGAACGGTTTTGTCTTCATCATTTATTCCCTTCAGAATTTCAAGCACTTCCATCTGATCAATATTATTGTACTTTGATTCCTGTTCGGTTACGCGTATCATATCACTATTTTTTTATAAAAATCGTTATTTTTCCCTGTATTGATGAAATTAGAAAGAAAACAGTCCCTAAACTTCATATTCTTTATAAAGAACGGTATTTGTCACAAATTATGAAACAATAATAAATCTGATGGCGTTAATGACTTAATTGACAGGGTAATTTTATAGCTTTGTACAACTACTTATCAATGAAATCTACAACCCGTACCAATATCTTTATTGCAATCACCTATTCTGTTACATTAATAGGGGGTATGTTCTTGGGTTATAAGTTTTTAAAGGATCAGGGCTACGCATTTCAACGCAATGTACAGTTTGCCTCTAATAATGCTGAAAAAGTAGATGAAATTATCAATCTGATCAATCGAAATTATGTTGATGAAATAGATGCTGATACATTAAGCCACACTGAAATTGACAGTCTGCTTAGGCAATTGGATCCCCATAGTGTATATCTTCCCCCCGTAAAAGCAGATGAGCAATCGGAACTCCTGGAAGGCAATTTTGAAGGTATAGGAATTGAATATTACATCCTGAAGGATACCTTGCTGATAACTAAAGTTTTTAAAGACGGGCCCGCTGATAATGCAGGTTTAAAATTGGGTGATAAAATTCTAAAAATTGATAGCCTGTATGTTAGCGGAAGACACCTGGGGCGTGATAAGATGATGGGCAAAATTAAAGGCAGGAAAGGTACCGCAGTACAGCTGGTTATTCTTCACGGCGGCTCGCCAAAGCCTGTCTCCCTTTCCATTAAACGAGGAAGGGTGAATGTTAGCAGTATTGATGCTGCTTATATGATGAATGCAGATGCAGGATATATACGTATCAGTGAATTTGGTGCTAATACAGATAAAGATTTTGTGGATTGTATTAAAACTTTAAAATCTGCAGGAATGAAGAAGCTGATCCTTGATTTACGTGACAATGGGGGAGGGTACCTTACTGCGGCGACAGGACTGGCCAACCAGCTGCTTCCGGAAAATAAATTGATTGTATATACGGAAGGCAAACACGAACCCCGTACAGATTATATTGCAACAGGCGGTGGAGAATTTGAGGATGGAAAACTGGCCGTTCTGATTAATGAAAACTCAGCTTCAGCAAGTGAAATACTTGCCGGTGCCGTACAGGACCTGGACAGGGGTATTATTGTAGGGAGGCGTTCTTTTGGAAAGGGATTGGTGCAAGAGCAATTTCCATTTGGGGACGGTTCTGCCTTAAACCTTACGATAGCAAGATACTATACCCCATTGGGCAGAAGTATTCAGAAGTCTTATAAAAAGGGGTATGCTGCTTACCAGAATGAGATAGAGGATCGTTTTAATGATGGCGAGCTTACAGAAAAAACCTATCCTTCCAGAGACAGTCTCCGCAAAAATGCTGCATTTATTACCGGATCAGGTAAAAAGGTATTTGGTGGGGGAGGTATTCAGCCAGATATCTATGTGAAAATGGATACGGTAGGGATGAATAAGTTTTACACGACCCTGCTAACTAAAAAAGTGCTTTTTGATTTTGTATTTGATATTCTGGCGAACCGGTACACTGCAGCTTACCTGGATCAGAATATAGCTACTTTTAATATCAGTGATGCTGATTATAAGGACTTCTTAAAGTATATCCAATCAAGAGATATTTCTATCGACCCTAAGCAGTTATCAGCTTCAAAATCTATAATGTTTAATGATCTGAAAGCCCTTCTGTATAAGTATCACCTGGGTGAAACGGGTTATTACAGGGCGCTTAATCAAAATGACAATATGGTTAAGCAAGCTATTCAAAGCCTGCAATAACCATATTGCTATAAATTATTGATATTACTTCTGTCTGAAATATATCTGGATTGGTACGCCGTTGAAATCAAAGTTTTCGCGCAGTTTGTTTTCAATAAACCTTTTATAAGGTTCTTTGATATACTGGGGTAAGTTACAGAAGAAAGCAAACATAGGTGATGTTGCATTGATCTGCGTAACGTATTTAACTTTAATATATTTTCCTTTTAAAGCCGGTGGCGGATATTTTTCAATGATAGGCAGCATCACATCGTTCAACTTAGATGTAGGAATCTTTTTGCCTCTGTTTTGGTATACTTCCAGTGCAGTTTCAATTGTTTTGAAAATACGCTGCTTGTTAAGAACAGAGGTGAAAACGATAGGCACATCTGTGAAAGGTTGTAGCTTCTGACGGATCTGGTCTTCAAAAGCCTTCATGGTTTTGTTGTCTTTTTCTACCAGGTCCCACTTATTTACAAGGATCACTATACCTTTTTTATTTTTCTCAGCAAGGTGAAAAATATTCACGTCTTGTGATTCAAGCCCTTCCATAGCATCTAACATCAGGATTACTACATCAGCCTCCTCAAGGGCTTTAATAGTACGCATAACAGAATAGAATTCGATATTCTCTTTCACTTTGGTCTTCTTACGCAAACCGGCAGTATCTATGAACATGAATTCGTGACCAAACTGATTGTAATGGATATGAATTGAATCGCGTGTGGTACCGGCAATCGGCGTAACAATGTTACGGTCCTGACCCATCAGTGCGTTAATAAGGGAAGATTTACCAACATTAGGCCTTCCAACTATCGTTAGTTTTGGCAATCCGTTTTCTTCGAGGGGAATGTCTTCAAAATGTGAAATTACATCATCAAGCAAATCTCCTGTTCCAGAACCTGTCATCGAGGAAATAGAATATATCTCTCCCAGACCAAATCCGTAAAAAACAGCCGCATCATTCTCAAGTGCAGTATTATCAACTTTGTTGACAACAATAAAAACTGGTTTCTTGCTGCGTCGAAGCAATTGGGCAATGTCATCATCAAGATCTGTAATACCTGTAACCACATCAACCATAAACAGGATAACTGATGCTTCTTCAATAGCTATTACTACCTGTTCGCGGATGGCTGCTTCGAAAACATCTTCAGAATTAGCTACATAACCACCGGTGTCAATAACGGTAAATTGTCTGTCTGTCCACTCCGCAGTACCGTAATGACGGTCGCGGGTTACACCGCTGAAATCATCAACAATTGCCTTACGACTTTCAGTTAAGCGGTTAAAAAGGGTTGATTTGCCTACGTTTGGTCTTCCGACGATTGCAATAATGTTACTCATGTGTTGTGAATTGTATTAATTATTAAGGGGTTGCAAAGGTAGGTTTAATTTTCGTACCCGAAACTTTTTAAATAGTTCTTTTTGCTGCGCCAATCCGGAATCACTTTTACAAAGGTTTCCAGGAATACTTTCTGGTTTAAAAACCTTTCAATATCCTTGCGGGCTTCAGTACCAACTTTCTTTAACATTGAACCACCTTTACCTATCAGGATATTCTTCTGTGAGTCGCGCTCAACAATAATCTCAGCACTGATGCGGGTTATTTTTTCTTCCTCTTTAAATGAAGTTACCACTACCTCTGTACTATAGGGAATTTCTTTCTGGTAGTTGTTGAAGATTTTTTCACGGATAATCTCAGAAACAAAGAAACGCTGGTTTTTATCCGTAAGGTCTTCCTTATCGTAATAGGGTGGATGCTCAGGCAGGAATTCCAGTACCTTTTCCATAATCCCGTCAAGGTTATATTTATGGAGGGCAGATATGGCATAGATGTGTTTTGGTTTTAACAATTCTTCCCAATATAAACTCTTTTCATCTACCTGCTCTTGTGTGGCACCATCAATCTTATTGATCAGTACAACAATCGGGATAGTGCTGTTTATGATTTTTTCCAGTACATCGGTTTCATCATGCTGCTCATTAATATCTGTCATAAACAAGATCAGGTCGGCATCGCTCAGTGCACCTTTTACAAAATTCATCATTGAATCCTGCAGTTCATAACGAGGTTTAATGATGCCGGGAGTGTCAGAAAATACAATTTGATACTCCTCTTCGTTAACCATTCCTAAAATACGGTGACGTGTAGTTTGGGCTTTTGGTGTAATGATAGAAAGCTTCTCCCCCACCAGAGCATTCATTAACGTGGATTTACCCGCGTTTGGTTTACCTATTATGCTTACAAAACCTGCTTTATGCGCCATTGAATTTTTTTTTAAAATAAATTTGCATTGCAAAGAAACGAAATATATCTTTGCAGACCAATTTAAAACAAAGGAAGATTATCAAATCAAGGTTTTAAAGAGGTAAAACATAGTGCGGGGTGGAGCAGTTGGTAGCTCGTCGGGCTCATAACCCGAAGGTCATCAGTTCGAGTCTGGTCCCCGCTACCTGGAAAAGCAAATGAACCTGTAAAGGTTATGCTTTAAATGGCCCGTTCGTCTACCGGTTAGGACGCCAGATTTTCATTCTGGAAATAGGGGTTCGATTCCCCTACGGGCTACATAAAAAACGCTAGTTGCACGCTAGCGTTTTTAATTAAAAACATAGTGCGGGGTGGAGCAGTTGGTAGCTCGTCGGGCTCATAACCCGAAGGTCATCAGTTCGAGTCTGGTCCCCGCTACCAAAAGAAGCAATTAGCCTTAACCGGTTAATCGCTTCGAAAATGGCCCGTTCGTCTAGGGGTGAGGACGCCAGATTTTCTGTCTGGTAACAGGGGTTCGATTCCCTTACGGGCTACTAAGTCCCATAAGGGAGGAGTAACTTGAAATAAAATATAGTGCGGGGTGGAGCAGTTGGTAGCTCGTCGGGCTCATAACCCGAAGGTCATCAGTTCGAGTCTGGTCCCCGCTACCAGGAGAAGCAAGTCTGCAAAGGTTGTCGCTTCAAATGGCCCGTTCGTCTACCGGTTAGGACGCCAGATTTTCATTCTGGAAATAGGGGTTCGATTCCCCTACGGGCTACACAAACCCGCTTTACGAAAGTAGAGCGGGTTTTTTTATGTACAGGAATTCATAAAAAGGCCAGGCTGTAAGATTTCTTACAGCCTGACCGGTTCAGTTGTTTACAGCTATGAGTTAATAAAGGTCAGAATATCTGCATTAATGGTAGCTGCTTCTGTGGTTGGCATACCATGCGGAAAACCTGGATAAGAAATCAGTGTTCCGTTTTTTAATAGTTTTGCAGCTTTTGGTGCCGAGATAGGATAAGGAACAACCTGATCATCTTCTCCATGCAATACCAAGACAGGAATATCCACACTCGTAAGGTCTTCTGTGAAATCCGTTTCGGAAAATGCTTTGATACCATCGTAGTGGGCTTTTATTCCTCCCATCATTCCCTGACGCCACCAATTACATCTGATCCCTTCAGAGATACTGGCCCCTTCACGGTTATAACCATAAAACGGAATTGTAAAGTCCCAAAAAAACTGCGGCCGGTTGGTTGCAGTATTCAAACGTATATCATCCAGCGCAGCAATTGGTACACCCTCTGGATTGCTTTCGCTTTGAAGCATAATAGGGGTAACAGCACTGATCAGTACGGCTTTTGAAATACGACCTTTGCCATATTTTGCAGCATAGTGAATTACTTCCCCGCCACCGGTAGAGTGACCAACATGTATTGCATCTTTCAAGTCTAATGCCTCTGTTAATTCAGCAACATCCGAAGCGTAAGTATCCATGTCATGGCCAGCAGACCCCTGTGAAGACCTACCATGACCACGTCTGTCATGCGCTATAACCCTAAAACCTTTTTCCAGAAAAAACATCATCTGTGCATCCCAGTCATCACTCGATAACGGCCATCCGTGATGAAACACTATAGGCTGGCCTGTACCCCAATCCTTGTAATAAATTTCTGTTCCGTCTTTTACTGTAATTTTCATATTCTTGTTTTTTGTATTGGTGAAATCTGTTATTTTAAAACTTGCAACCAGAAGTGATCTTTTGTTATTGCTATCTTGCTATTTAAATGCCAGTAAATAAGCTATTGATAAACAGTTTATTACGTACGTAGTAAGTTTAGTCTACTCACTATATATCGTTAATTTACGCTATGAGGTTCAGCGATAATCTTATTGTTTAAACCTGATGTATATTGAGTACTTTAGATATACGCTCATTATTGACCTGATTAATCATGATTAAAATAAACGCTGGTGGATTAATACCCATATTCTTTATAATTCTTTTCGCTGGTTTAATAGGTAAGACAAAAGCACAGGGCCACCAGATCACTAATGATACATTTTGGAAAACTGTTAATGATGACCCTATCTTCAGTCAGGGTGGAGGTGTATTTAAATTCAGAAACCCTCAAAATGGTGAAAGTAGATATTATTGGTACGGTGTACATTATGCGGAAGCTGATCAATACCTGAATGATCCTTCCGTAACCCTGAATACATCTACTTTCGAATCTGTTACCTGTTACAGCTCTACGGATTTAATTAACTGGACTTTTGAAGGGGATGTGCTAACGAAAGATAAGGTTAATGAGAAAGGGGAAACCTGGGTTGGGCGTTTAGGTGTAGCATATATAGCCGAACTAAACAAATATGCCATGTTTGTGCAGCATGGGGCTGAAGTGTTAATTACTATGGCAGATTCTCCTGCAGGGGATTTTCAATGGCATCAGAAAATTAATATGAAGAACATGATTGGGACTACTAATACTGGCGATCAAACCATATTTACAGACGAGGATACTGGCAAATCATACCTTGTTTATTCTTACGGAAGGGGCAGAAATAAAATATATATTTCTGAAATTGGTGTCAAAAATGGAAAAGTAGACCTATTAGACTGTACACAAATCTTTCAGGGCGAGAGCCGGGAAGGTAATTGCATGTTTAAATATAAGAAGAAGTATTACATGTGTGCATCCAATATTTATGGATGGGATTCTTCTCTTGCCTACTACCTGGTTGCAGATAATGTTCGTGGACCATATCTGCCTGCAGGTAAAATGATGGAGATGGATGGAGCTACCGCAGATTATGCCCATATCTCACAAACTGGATTCTTTTATGTATTGAAAGGCACAAAACAGGAAACTGTTATTTATTGCGGAGACAGATGGGCAAATTTTGCCGGCAACGGATTAGGGTATAATCAATGGTGTCCTATCAGCTTTCAGGGTTCGGTACCCTATTTTCATTCGCTGAGCAGCTGGAACCTGGATCCGGTAACTGCTGAATGGAGTATAGGTGGTAATAATAATTATGTAAAAAACGGAAGTTTTGAAGCCGACCGCAAACGTATTCCCAGTATTGTTAAGCCAGTACAAACAGAGCTGACTGGCTGGACTACAAGAATATGGGATGGTAATGAAGTTAGTCTGGATAGTTTAAATTCGCCGGTACTTAATTACTTTAACACCAGTGCAGACCGGAAAGTTGTAGTGGGTGAAAAAAGCCTTCAGATTAGTGATAAAGTAAATTTCAGGCGGACAGTTTCTCAGTTGATTGGGTCTTCTGGTGCTATTAAATTGGAAAAGGGATATTATATACTTAGTGCAAAAATCAAGAACAGTAGTGATTTTAATGAGCTGAGAATGTTTGCTACAAGTGATAAAAAAAAGATAGTCTATAGTATTAAAAAAGAAAATAAGACATGGAGTACGATCCGCATTCCGCGTATCCTGGTAAAATCCGGAATTATTGAAATAGGTTTCTCGGCCAAAGGTAAGGCAAATGCCTACTGCATTGTAGATGATATATCACTTATCAGGCAACCCTGAATTGCTGTGTTCAAAATTTTCCAAAGCCATATATATTGAAAAAATAACCCTTTCGCATCAAAAGGCATTACAATTGCTTGATGGAAACCAGGCCTTGAAAAATAGTGTAAATCTGCATTTAAAAGAGAGCTAATTTTAGTTAATAGTGTGGAAAACGTTGTTGAAAACTCCATTTGTATCTGTAACTATTTATTTGACAGATGATAGTGCGATAAAGTTATCCACAGCCTGTCTGGTGGCAGGAACCGTATAATAAAGTCTGCGGGAGCCTTGGGACAGTATCCTTGGGGTAAAGAACATAAAACTGCACTTATATGATGGGAAGCTGCACAATGAAAAGAATTAAAATTAAAATTGATCAGAATGGATTTATTTAGCACAGGTAAAATAGAAAGTATCTTACCTTATGATGGCGAAGTACTTTATTTTGGAAAAGTAATTTCTGGTACTGAAGAGCAGCGTATCCTAAACTACCTGCTTGCAGATATTGTTTGGAAAAACGATGAGGCAGTAATTTTCGGTAAACATATCATCACTAAAAGAAAAGTTGCCTGGTACGGTGATACTGACTTTTCTTACACTTATTCCAATACAACGAAACAAGCCTTGTTATGGACTGATGAATTGTTAAAGTTAAGAAAGCTGGTTGAAGGCTTTACTGGTACAAAATACAATTCCTGTCTTTTAAATTTATATCATGATGGAGATGAAGGTATGGCCTGGCATAGTGATGATGAAAGGTCTTTAGGCAAAAACACCTCTATCGCCTCATTAAGTTTCGGCGCCGAGCGAAAATTTGCATTTAAGCACAAGAGCTCTAAAGACACAATCTCCTTGATTCTTGATAGTGGAAGCCTGCTGGAAATGAAAGGTGCTACTCAGACCAACTGGTTACACCGTCTGCCAAAAACCACAAGGGTAAAGCGGCCCAGGGTAAATCTTACTTTTCGTACGATGATTTAAATAGCGGATACTATCCTGCTTACACAAACTGTTTCTATCATTGTTATCTTTATAGAACAATACCATTTAAGAATGACAGATACCTCCCAGAAAAAATTTCTCAGTGCTGCTAAAGGCAAGGTCATAATTGGCTTCACCCTGGCACTAATTGCATTGTTTCTTGCTTGGGGAGTTAGTAAGATAGCTTTTAATGAAATGCTGAATACAGTTGACATGCTTTCTACCCCAAATGCCAAGCTAAGGTTGGTGAACCAGGTATCACGAAAGGTAACAAGTCTGGACCAGCAGCAGAAGAAAATGGCGCTGAACTCTCCAGGTAACTATAAAAACTTTTTTAAAGAATCCCATCAGCTTCGCTTATTACTTGACTCGCTGGAAGAAATGTATAATGCTGATTCAATTCAGTCGGGCAGGATAAGATCTATTGAAAAATTACTCGTTGAGCGTGACAAGCAATTTATCAATTATTTAAAAGTAAGAGAAAGATTAATCAATAATAAGTCTTTTACGGCGGAAGTTCAGCGTTTGAATCAGCTGACCAACAAGGGACCACAAAAGCAGGACAGTACCATAGTAACTACGGAAAAGAAAACTTCAACAGTAACTATTCTTCCTGTAGATGAAAGTAAGCGGAAAGGTTTTTTCAGTCGCCTGTTTAGCAAAAACAATGAAACCCGGCAAGAAAAGAAATCATACCAGGTAACTAATGAAGAGAAAATAAAAAGAGATACAATAGCCTTATCTGGTGAAACAGTAATAGCGAAAGGCCTGGAACAGTCTTTAAGAAATATAGCTAAAGAACAGCGGATCAAAAGTGCACGTTTTCTTGACCGCGAGGCAATGCTGGCAAGTGCCAATGATCTTCTGATTAGCCAGATGCTTGATATTTTACGAAAGGTGGAAGTAGAGGTGGTGGCACAGATTGAACAAAATGGTATTCAGGCTAAAGCAGTAGTTAATACAGGTATTACCAGAATCAGTTTTATTATGATAGGCTTTTTTCTGCTTACTGTTTTATTACTATATCTGATTTTAACAGACATTACAAAGAGCAATTTGTACAGGAAGGAGCTTGAGACAGCAAGAGATGAAGCTGAATATCATGGTATGGCGAAACAACGATTTCTTTCCAATATGAGTCACGAAATCCGCACACCTCTTCAATCAATAATTGGTTATGCCGAACTGATCAGGAAACAGGAAAAGCCCCTGCTGAAAGATATAGATGCAATCTATCATTCCTCAGAACACTTACTTCAGATTGTGAATGAAATATTAGACTATAACAGGATTATATCTGGAAAATTCACCTTTCAGCACAAAGCTTTTAATATCAGGGAATTGCTTGAAGAAGTCATTTTTGTAATGAAACCTCAGGCCGAGCAGAAGGATCTTAAAATGCGTACAGAGCTCGAACTTGAAGGGATAGAATTTATAATAGGTGATCCATTCCGCCTTAAACAGATCCTTTATAACCTGCTGAGCAATGCTGTTAAATTTACACAGGAAGGAGAAGTTACTTTAACTGTTTTTTATAAAAGACAGCAGGAAAATCTGCATTTTACATTCCTGGTTAAGGATACCGGAGTGGGGCTGACTGAAGAAGACAGCAACAGGATATTCAATGAGTTTGAACAGATCGATTCTGTGGATAAAGAAATCATTAATAAATCTGGGGCCGGACTGGGATTAACCATTATCAAGAGCCTGGTAGAAAACCAGGACGGACGCATATATGTGAAAAGCAAGCTGGGAGAAGGAAGTGTTTTTAGTGTATATCTCACTTTTAGCCCGGGAGCAGTGGAATTGCCAGAAAGTTCTGTTCCGGCCGTACTGGCTAATACCCTTACCTCAGATAAGGTTTGGGTTGTGGATGATGATCAGCTGATTGTTGATCTTTGTGAAATCATATTCAGCAAGAATAACATAGATCATGTTTGCTTTAATTCTCCGGTTACATTGCTCAATACAGATTGGGATCCTTCGGTAAAGTATATACTTATGGATATCCGGATGCCGGATATTTCTGGTGTGGTTTTATGTGAAATGATGCGTGAAAAGGTAGCACCGGAAGTGAAAATTTTTGCCATCACTGCTCAGGTATTACCTGAAGAACTGGATGCCGTGATTCAACAAGGCTTTGATGGCGTAATTATGAAGCCCTTCAGAGAAAATGACCTCCTTGCCATTTTTCTGAATGCGGATATCATTTCTAATGCTACGGAACCTGAATTTGAAGAAATCCATCCTAGCACCCTGATTGCTGAAGCGAAAGGGACAGATATACTGATAACGTTAGATACAACAGTAGTAGAAAAAATGACTTTCGGTGACCCGGAGATGCTGCGGACAATTCTGATCCGCTTTAAGCAAGATTGTGAAAATGACATGGTTGATTTAGCTAAAGCCTCCACCGCCAGAGATCTATCATTATCAAGGTTGATTGTGCATAGAATTGCTGGTCGTACAGCTCAAATGGGATCAGCCCAGATGGCTTCAGCATTCAGAGAATTGGAAATCTCAATCGCTGGAGCAGTATCGCTCGACTTAAAATTGCAGCAGTCTATCGCAAGTTTAATGCTGAAATTGAAAGGGCTGATGGAGGTAGTAGAAGGCAGAATAGCCTAACTATTCTATCGCATACCGCTCCATCTTACTATAAAGGGTTTTACGGTCTATATTAAGTAATTTCGCTGCTTTAGATTTGTTGTATTTCACTTTGATTAAAGTTTCGATGATAAGGGCTCTTTCGTTATTTTCTTTAATTGCTTTCAGATCAGACCCAACTGGTTTAGGATGCTGTCTTACAGCCAGCATCATTTCATCTGGCAATGATTCAATATTTGCTGTATCTGTGGGGCTGAGCAGAACCATCCTTTTAATCACATTTTTTAATTCCCGTAAGTTTCCGGGCCAGTCATATTGCAGCAAAAGCTCACGCACGGGGGCCGATAGCATTGTAACATTTCTATCCAGTTCTGCATTAGATAGTTTTATAAAATGGGCTATAAATAATTCAAGATCAGCTCCCCGGTCACGTAATGCCGGTAATAATATTTTGAATTCATTCAGACGGTGATATAAGTCTTCGCGGAATTCACCATTCTGAATGCTGTTTAGCAGATCATCATTGGTAGCAGTGATAATCCTCACATTTACCGGAATCCGCTTTGTGCTGCCTAAAGGCTGTATTACTCTTTCCTGCAAAGCCCGCAGCAATTTTACCTGAACCTCATAAGTGAGGTTACCGACCTCATCCAGAAATAAAGTTCCGCCTTCAGCAGCTTCGAACTGACCTTTCTTATCGGTGGTTGCGCCGGTAAATGCACCCTTAGCATGGCCAAACAGTTCACTGGCAGCAAGATCTTTAGATAAAGCACCGCAATCTATAGCAACAAAAGGTTTTGAACTTCGTTTACTTTGCGTGTGCAATGCTCTGGCTGCATATTCCTTTCCCGTACCGCTTTCTCCCTGAATAATTACAGACATATCGGTTGGTGCAACCAGATCAATGTGTGCATAAAGTTTGTCAGCATTGGTACTTTTTCCTTTGATAAAATCTTCATGTGCCACTGAAACAATTTTACTGCTCTCCAGCTTTTTTTCAAGTGATCCGCCAATGATCATCAGCAGTTCATCAGGGTTAACAGGTTTTGTAATATAATCTATCGCACCTAGCTGTATTGATTTAACAGCCGTACGAACGTCATTAAAACTTGTCATAATTACTACCGGATAATTTAGTCCGTTACTTCGAACATGAGCCAATATATCTAAGCCAGTGCCATCTGGAAGGCGGTAATCTACCAATAGCAGTTCAAAAGATTGCTGAGAAAGCACTTTCATGGAACTTTTAACGTCATGCACAATTATCGGCTCATGGCCATGCTTTTTTAGAAAGCCCTCTAACAACTGTGAGAATGTTAGGTCATCTTCTATAATCAGTATTTTCGCCATACGTATCTGCTTTGATATAAAGGCAAAAATACAAAAGCATTGGGACTTCCCGCTTTATATCGTGATCTTTTGTATATATCTATGATTTTGGGAAGGCAGGGGCGATAGCTTTGTTCATCAAATCATTTCAGAACAAATAGACCAGGTTTTACGTTAACACATAAACCTAATTATAAAATTATGACTTATCAGGAGATATTAAAAAAGCTGGCAGATCAAACCGCAGATACTTATAATGCTTATTTACAGGCAAAAATTTCTGGACTGTCTGATTCAGATACTTCTATTGCCGATAAAACAGAACAGCACCGTGCGGAAGCAGAAAGACTCGAAAAAAAGCTGGTGGCACTTATTGCTACCATAAAAAATGATGAGTCCATCAGCAAGGAAGCGTCGGAAGACTTTTATGAGGATTTTATTAAATAAATGAATATTAGCCAGGAAAGACATTAGCATTTATCAATACATAATCTTTTCTTAGCTTTGTATCAATATGTTGTCTAAGAAAACGAAATATGCTATTAAAGCACTGGTGGCTTTAGGCAAAAATGTGCAGAATCCGCCAATGCAGATTGTAAGGCTGGCCGAACAGGAAATGATACCCAGAAAATTTCTGGAACAGATTCTTCTCGATCTTCGTAATGCAGGTTATCTGTACAGTAAGAAGGGTGCTGGCGGAGGATATAGCTTAAACAAAGATGCTAATGATATTTTCCTGGCTGATATTGTTAGAATTACAGATGGCCCGATAGCGATGGTACCATGTGCCAGCCTGAAATTTTACCGGAAATGTGATGAATGCCATGATGAGAAGACCTGTGGCATAAGAAAAACCTTCATAGACGTACGTGACGCAACCCTGGCCGTACTTTCTAAAACCTCTGTGGCTGATGTAATTGCCCGAGAAAGCAGTATAGAATTATTAAGCTGAAATATTATTTTAAAATAATAACTACTATTCTTGTAGACTTTATTATATTTGTTTTGTTGAACAGATATACGGACCTTAAAAGTAGTTAGTTATGATTTTGAATAAAATTAGTAGTGGAATTCTTGAGCCTAAAATTACATTGGTGGGAGCTGGTCCGGGCGATCCTGATCTGATCAGTTTGAAAGGTGTTAAAGCATTAAAAACTGCGAATGTTGTTTTGTATGATGCTTTAGTTAATGGTGCACTTTTAAATCATGCACCTGATGACGCAATCAAGATTTTTGTAGGCAGGTCTGATGATGAATCTTTCTCCCAAGCCGCCGTTAATAAGCTGATGATTGACTATGCACTTAATTTTGGTCATGTGGTTAGGCTTAAAAGTGGTGATCCGTTTGTGTTTGCCCGGGGTTTTGAGGAAGTAGACTTCGCAGAATCATATAGTATAGAAACAGAAATAATTCCTGGTATTTCCAGCGCCACAGGTGTCCCTGGCCTGCACAAAATACCAATGATATATGGTAACCTAAGTGAAAGCTTCTGGGTACTTACAGGTACAAATTCAAGAGGTGAAATATCTCCCGACTTAATAGGCGCAGCCAAATCAAATGCTACAGTTGTTGTACTGATGGGAATTGAAAAGATTAAAGAGATAGCAGAAATTTTTAGAGGCGAGGGTAAGGAACGTTTGCCTGTGGCAGTAATAGAAAACGGATCGGCCAGGAATGAAAATATTGTGGTAGGTGTAGTAGATACTATCGCAGAACTGGTAGAGGATCACCAGATCAGTTCGCCGGCCCTTCTTGTATTTGGAGATGTGGTTTCATTACATCCTGCGTTCGACAGAATAAGAGATTTTTATCAGATGTTAGCAGAATCTTAACAATAAAAATCATTTTAGATTGGCAGAGCCGGGTTAAAAACCTGGCTTTTTTCATTTTTACTTAGGCCTAAACTATTACCTTTGCCGTAACTCTAATTTTTTGGCGAAAACCTGTATATGGTCGTTTATCGGACACTTATTTTTTATATTCTGGTATTTGCCCCCTTTGTTCTTTATGGACAGCTACCACCACAGCACGATAGTAAAACAACTGATATCAATAAGATAGAAAAATTGATTATTCACTATCGGTATGATCAGCCCGATTCTGCCACATATTATGCGGACTGGGGCATGAAAGTTGCGAAAAGGACTAATGATGATGAAGGTGTAGCAAGGATGCTTAACCAGATGGGAATGATAGATGACAACCTCGGCAAAGCTGAATCTTCCAGGCAGAAATATCTGGAATCACTAGAAATCTATAAAAGGCTACATAACAATAAGGGAATAATTAAAGAAAATGTGCGTCTTGGTGTAGTAGAAAACAGGAAGGGAAATTATGATCAGGCCAGTAAATATTTTTTGACAGCGCTGAAAACCAGTGAAAGTATAAAAGATAAGGCCGGTATTATGGAATCTTATATTACCCTTGGAGAGGTATATGCGAGCCAGAAATTATACACACGTGCTATATCTTATTACCTTAGGGCAGAGCAGTTAGAGCCAAGTCTTCCATTTTCAAGTTTGAAGCTTAATCTTTACAGTGATTTTGGAGCTGCTTACAGGGAATTAAGAAATTTTAAAAAAGCCATAGCTTACTATAATAAGGGAATTGCACAGAGTAATTATAGTGAAATGATGGGTCTCAATATCTCTATGACTAATGGGCTCGCACAGGTTTACGCGAAAGCAGGAGAAATTGATAAAGCTATTTCCTTACAGAAAGGCGCATTGCTTAAATCCCGTAAAATATCAAATTTTATTCGTGAATTTTTAAGCCTAACGGCACTTGCGGAAAGTTATAATAAAATAGATCCGTCCGTTTCATCAAGGTATTTGCAGGAGGCTCTTGCCCTGGCCCGAAGCAGACATGCCAATAAACAGATGGTAGAAGTACTGGCAAAGATCGCTGATCTGGAAAACAGTAAAAATAACTTCAAAGCAGCGTACATGGCAAAATCGCAGCAATACAGTATTGCTGATAGTTTTTATTTCAAGGATATATCTGCAAGGATTGCTAATCTCCAGGCGGAATATGAATTAAATAAATCTCAGGTAAAAGTTCAGGAGCTAAAATTTATCAACAGCAAGCAGGTATTTGAACAGCGTATTATGGCTTGGATTATCGCAGCCAGCGCTGTAGTACTTCTGGTAATGGGATTCTATTACTTTAAAATCAGAAAGCTCAACCGTTTATTAAACAAATCCAATACAGCGCTTATAAATTCGAATAATGTAAAAGATAAGTTGTTTTCAGTACTTGCACACGATTTACGTGGACCTCTGGCCTCAGTAATTAATCTGCTTGGGATGATAGACCGGGGGTGGCTGTCTGAAAAGGAGAAAGAATTGATGATAGCAAAGCTGGCCGTACAATGCAGTGCTTCAATGGAAACCTTAAATTTATTGCTTAAGTGGGGTCAAATGCAATTAAAAGGAGTATTCCTCAATCAGTCTACAATATATCCATCTAAAATCATTGATAGAAACATTCTTTTATTAAAAGAGTCTGCAGAACAGAAATCTATAAAGATTGGAAAAGATGTTCCGGCAGAAATTTATGTTTATGCAGATCCAGATCATTTGGATTTTGTAATCAGGAACCTTCTCTCTAACGCCATTAAGTTCACCCCAGTTGGGGGGCAGATCCATGTTACTGTGAGAGAACAGTCAGAAAACCGCATCCGCTTTATGATAAAAGATAACGGCATTGGTATTGACAAAGACAGGATTGAGGCTATATTTAACATCAATAATGTAAGTACAAACGGTACCAACAATGAAAAGGGTACCAGTTTGGGGTTAGTTATCTGTAAAGAATTTATAGTAGCCAACAATGGAGTAATAGGAGTAGAGAGTGTTCTGGCCGAAGGATCGGAGTTTTATTTTATGCTTAATAAAACTTAAAATGATGCTGAAAACAACTTTGAAGCCCAACAAACGTTTAAAAACCAATAAATACACATATGAACATAATAAGAAAAAAAATCATTTTCAGTCTGCTGCTTACTGCAGGGCTTGGATTAAACAGCTTTGCACAGAAAAACTGGCAAAATCTTGATCTAAAGAAGGATTCACTCTTTGGTATTAGTACGGATAAGGCTTATGCTGAATTATTAAAAGGGAAAAAGTCTAAACCGGTTATAGTTGGGGTTTTAGATGGTGGGGTAGAGACAAAGCATGAAGACCTGAATACAGTGATTTGGTCGAATAAAAAGGAAATAGCGGGCAATGGTAAGGATGACGACAATAACGGCTATATAGATGATGTAAATGGATGGAACTTTTTAGGTGGTCCCAAAGGATCAGTAAATCAGGAGACACTAGAGTTAACGCGAATTATTAAAAGAGATAAACCGAAATTTGAAAATGTAACAGCTGCTACGGTTAAACCGGCAGATAGTGCAGCGTTTCAGCAATATCAGAAAGCGCTGCTAGACTACGATAAACAAACGAATGAGGCAAAGAATATTGTTCAGAATATATGTGGGCTAAAAAACTTACTGGATGGGATAGTTAAAAAAATAGGCAAGCCAAATCCGGCTTTAGCTGATTTTCAAAACTACAAGCCAGAAACCGATATTGAAGGCCGGGTAAAAAGTCTTATGGTATCGCAATTGCAAAATACCACATATGATGCTTTCTACAAATCGCAGATTGTTAAAGGACTAGAGCATTATCAGGAACAATTAGATTATAACCTGAATTTGTCGTTTGATCCAAGATCTGAATTTGTTGGAGATGATCCTGCAAACAGCGAACAGCGCAATTATGGTAACAGTGATGTGATGGGTCCGGATGCAAGCCATGGTACACATGTCGCAGGTATTATTGCTGCAAACCGGACCAACAAAATTGGTATTAATGGTGTGGCAGACAATGTTACAATTATGGGAGTAAGAAGTGTACCTAATGGTGATGAACGTGATAAAGATGTTGCAAATGCCATCAGATATGCTGTTACAAACGGCGCGAAAGTACTTAATATGAGTTTTGGTAAAGCTTATTCATGGGATAAAAAAGCTGTAGACGAAGCCGTAAAGTATGCAATGTCTAAAGATGTACTGATTATTCAGGCTGCTGGTAATGATAATAAAAACCTTGATGTGGAAAAAAGTTTCCCAGACCGCAGGTATGAAGGAGGTGGCTCGGCTTCAGCGTATATTGTTGTAGGTGCATCTGGTCCGAAAGACGATCAGACCTTAAAAGCAAGTTTTTCTAATTATGGAAGAACAACGGTTGACGTATTTGCTCCGGGGGTTCAAATAGTATCCACAGTTCCCGGCTCGAAGTATGAAGCTTATGATGGAACCAGTATGGCATCACCTGTAGTAGCTGGATTAGCCACGCTGATCAGGGAATACTATCCAAAATTGACTGCTGTACAGGTTAAAGAGATTATCTTGAATTCTGTTGTTAAGGTAAACCATAATGTGAATATTGAAGGTGAAGAAGGTACTGAAGCCACTTCAGTACCTTTTACTGATCTTTGCAGAACTGGTGGAATTGTAAATGCCTATAACGCATTAAAACTTGCTGCGACATACAAGTAGGCCTTAGCGCAAATAAGAACCTTAAAGAGAAGCTGTGCAGTTTATTAAACTTAATTGGAGTTTGATGAACTGCACAGCTTTTTTATTGCCTCCGTTTTTATTCATTAATAGCAAAGTATGATAACTTAATTTGAGAACGCTAAATTGTTTTAACTTTTTTGTAATATTACATTGAACTAATATTTGCCTCGTATAATGACTTTCACAGAATCTCTTTTTCGCTTTTCACCGCTCCCTATGTGGGTATACAATGCTAAGACATTAAAATTCCTATCCGTAAATCTGGAAGCTGTAAGAAAGTATGGTTATACTGAGCAAGAGTTTTTGGGTATGTCTGTAAACGATCTGCGGATTGTAGAGGAAGTTCAGCTTCTAAAGATAGAGGATGCTGTATTTATTGACGGAATTTATACCCATTTAAAAAAAGATAAAAGCAGAATATCAGTACGTTTACAAAGTTCTGCAGTTGAATATAACGGAGCCGAGGCTATGTTAGTGGTAGCCACTGATATTACCGCACAGCTACTGGATGAAAGTGCACTTAAACTAAATGAGCGTAAATTTAAGGTACTTGTACAGGATGGGATGGATATGGTTGCAATTATAGGGGCTGACTTTAAATATATTTATTTGAATCCCTCCAGCGAACAATTTTATATCCGGGAACACAGTGCAGGATCACTTATAGGTACAAGTGTACTAGATAAAATCCATGAACAGGACAGGGCGGGAGTACTTGCGGAGTTCAATATGGTGCCTGCTATGAAACAACTGCAGTTATCGCCCTTCCGGTTAAAAAATTATGCGGGTGAATACCGCTGGATTGAAACCAGCGTGACAGATTTGCAGACAGATCCCGCTATCGGGGGTATTCTTTGCAATTCCCGCGATGTAACTGAGCGGATAGAAAATGATGAAAAAATGCGCTTAAATATTGAACGTTATAATATCATTTCAAAAGCTACCAGTGATACTATCTGGGACTGGAACCTATCTACAAATACGATTATCTGGAATAAAGGCATAAACGGAATTTTTGGCCATAAGAATCTCAAGGACAACACCACAACTGGTGACTGGTGGGCAATGCAGATCCACCCTGATGATCGGGACCGCGTTTGGAATAACATACAACAGCATATTCAGGATAAAAAATCCAGATGGGTTGATGAATACCGCTTTATATGCGCAGATGGTACTTACAGATATGTATCTGACAGGGGGTTTATGGTATTTGATGAACATGGCGAATCTATACGCATGATTGGCAGTTTACAGGATATCTCTCAGCGTAAACAGGAAGAGCAATGGTCAAGGCTCTTAGAGTCGGTAGTTATTAATGCAACAGATGCCGTACAGATCTGCACGGGTAATATTGAAGGTAGCGGACAGTCCATTATCTATGTTAATGAAGCCTTTACCAGAATGTCTGGATATACCAAGTTTGAACTCATAGGCGCATCACCAAGAATATCACAGGGACCTGAAACAGATATTAATGAGATAAGGAGGCTCAAAGATGCAATAGAAAGTAAACTTCCTTGTGAAATAGAGGTTATTAACTACACTAAACAAGGAAAAGAGTATTGGGTAAGTCAAAGTAATGCTCCAATTGCTGATTCCAGCGGTGAGATAACGCACTGGATCTCTATACAGCGGGATATCACACAAAACAGAAAACACCTGCAGGAAATTGAAGATCAAAATAAGAAATTCAGAGAAATTGCATGGATACAGTCACACTTAGTCCGCGCACCCCTCGCACGCATTATGGGTCTGGTTGATCTTCTTCAGAGTTTTGTACCAGGGGACGATAAAGATCAATTACTGGTTCATTTAACCAGTTCCGCCAGAGAACTAGATGCTATTATCATTAATATTGCGGATAAAACTCCTGTAGATAAAATTTAAAAAGCAACAGCACTGTACTGGCAGCAATGATTTTAAAACAGGTTTTTGGGTACTTTATGATCGTCCAACAGGCAAAGTTTTTCATATTTATATTCATTTACCATATCGTAGTTATTCAGATCTGTAAATATTTTGATCAGAAGATTAAACATAAACATAGCATGTAACACAATATCATTCCGTTTAAACAATAGCAAACATTCCCTTGCGCAGTCTATTGCAATGTCAAATTCTTTCCGGTTGTAGGCCTGCTGAGCCTGAAACATCATTAAAAGTGCTTCCTGATAACTGGTGAAATTTTTGTCATTTCTTTTTGATAACTGACTCAAAATATTTTCAATCTGATCTATCTTTTTACCGGGCGAAACCCTGGAACTATACAGTCCATAAAGGTTCATTATGTAAATACTTAAAGTTGTTCGTTTGGTAAATTCTTTTGGATGAATCCTAACGATGTTTGTAATAATCTCTATTCCGGTATTGGAATCACCAATGAATAAGTTTACAGATAAAATCAATAGATAGCATATTCCCTGATTAACATCCATATTCCCATGTTCTTGTACGGAAAATATATTTTTACCCTGTCCAAACTCTTTGATCTGCTGAATTAGGTTTAGATGAACAGGTGGATCACCATTTAGTTTTGCATATATTATTTCTACAATCTCTGAGGGTTTTATCATCCATTTGCTGTCATCAAGTTTTTGTAAACAGATCAGCACCTCTTTGAGATCTTCTTTGTTCATTCTGATCATAGCCAGTACAGCCAGTATCGAGTTATAAATAAGCAAATGGTCATCTTTTTTAGCTATCCTGATCAATGCTATAACAGCTTCTTTATAGCAGGAGTCAATAAAGTCAAAGTTGATCAGTTTTGAGATGACTACATCATGAAAAGCATCTTCTTCTAACAACCTGATCAGGTCATTATTATATTTTGAGCGGTATTTTACTTCTTCAGCCATGAAGAGTATCAGGTAATTATTCTCAAAGCTATCAAGATTAAGTTTAAAGATGTATCTGAGAGACTTGAAATTCCCTGTTTTTATCAGGAAACGCGTTGCCCATTGAAATAGCTGAAATCTCACCTGGTTGGAATCATATTCTTTATTTATGTAGTTAAAGAATTCCTTATTAGTTTGTAAATGGAACTTCTCCAGGATTTCAACAAAAAGGAAATACTCAAACATATGTGGATGAAGGAAACGAACATATTCTTTTGGGTGTGCGGTATCTGACTGTTTTTCTTCCATCAAAATCCCATCGCTCAGCAATTCCATATATGCATTTCTGAAAGCAGAAAGTTCGGTCAGTAAAGCATCCTTTTCTACCGAACTTGTTTTTTTTCCATATTCTGTTAGCTGTATAACTTTTTTTAGGAATAGTATTTTCTCAGTGTAGTAATTGGAACGGTAAATCTTCTCCTGAATAAAGCGAGATACCAGCTCATAAAAGGTAATATTTGTATAGTAGTTAAAGTCTGGATGTTCTTCTTTCAGCTGATAATATAATTGGATATGAAAAGGAAATTTGAGTTGCGACTTAAGTCGGGGACTAATTTCCCTATTGCCTTGATAATTAATCTTTGATACTATACTATCAATCTCCTTTTCAGAGAGCGGTGGCACATTCGACAGGTCGTTTAGGTTGAAATAATTTCCCGGAAACCACTTTGATTTCATGTAAGCAGAATGTCTCATGCGGTCGTAAAACCTTGTCCATGAGGTTGAACGCATGCTCATTACGAGTTTGATGTTTTTGTAGTCTTCTAATGAACAAATAAAGTTGATAATATTATCATAAAGCACTCCCTTTTCTTCCTTTTTGAGTACAAGCTCACCAAATGCATCGATAATGATTATGAACTTTCCGCCGTTAATGGTTTGGATATGGTTGATATAATCAAGTGTATTTTCTTTAGGGTCAATCTGCAGTTGATCTCTCAACTGATCTTCAATATTACTATTAACTGTTTCTGCATTAAAGAAGGTATAGGCCTTAACAAAAAGTAAAGTAGATTTTGCATAAGGTGCCTCAGGCTGATAAAAAAGATCTTCAGACAAATGGCTGAGCAGGATTGTTTTTCCATAGCCAGGTTGTGAGATAAAGCAGGTAAAAATAAAATCACTGTGATAGAATTCATCGAAATCGTGTTCGGCGAATTTTCTGCTTACAGTCATCTCATAGGGAAGGCCAGACCTGTTCCTGATAGTTTTTAGTGTAAAATTGGTAATCTTATCCGCTTTTTGCTTTAGTGTACTCCAGTTATCATTTATATCTTCTGCTAATTTTATTACTGCCGGAGCAGCAATATTATTTGCCATATCTACATATTCAGCAAGTGTGGTCAGGGTAAAAGTTGAAAACTTATGTTTCACCACCGCAAATCCGAATAACCGTTTTATTGTGGTCTCACTTACATTTTTATTGAGCTGCTTACTGATCTCAATTGAGATTCTCTTACAATCTGCCGGGGTCATAAATTTGATCCCGCATTTTGAAAGAATTAAGCTTTTAAGTTCATTTAGCCTGTGGCTGTATTCCATAACACGTTTTTTTCGAGAGGTTAGTCCTTTGGGCAAAACCTAATCAGAACCCATTATCGAACCAATATACACATATACGTGATGAATGAACAGAATGGTTTGTAATAAAACCATGAACTAAAATGAGATTGATCAGACAAATGCCCTTTACAGCCATATAAAAACGATACGGGCAGTTTTCATAGAAATATGGGTTCGAAAATGAACAGAATGAACAAAATCGATTATTCATTTCTCTCTATTTAATGAATGATTTGAATGCTCAATTAAAAGGTCGCGATTCTTAAAATTGCCGTAGATATTGAAGTTAACTTCTAAAGATCCCGGTATGATTTACAATTCTACGCAGCAAATGTTTAAAAAAACGCTTTCTTTTCTGGTACTACTACTGGCTATAACGCTATTTGGTACAAATTCTTATGCCCAAACTAAAAACTATGCTACAGTAATGCCTTCAAGTGGTACTGTAGGTTATCATTTTCCATTGCTTGCAGGTGCATATTCTGTAGCAGGTGAAACTGATGCAGGTTCAATTACAAATCCAGGTAATGCTGCAGTTGTTACCCCTGGTAATCCAGCTGTATTATCTGCTAATTATATAAATGTTCTGGGACTGGCAAGATATGAAGGTGAGGTTTTTCTGCAGTTGAAACATTCGGTCGAGCTTGTGGGCGGTAAAACTACCTATATCAAATTTGACCAGCCTACGCTCAGTGGAATAAATGTGGACTTGCTAAATATAGTGGGAGGGCTCACAGGATTATTAAGTAATAATGTGATTCAGCTTGAGGCCTATACCGGGGCCACGGCGACTACTCCGGGAACCAAGATAAATCCTGTAAATGTGACTTCTACTATTGTACGTGATGCCGCAGGGGTAAACTACTTTGCTGTAACTTCTGCTGTTCCGTACAATTCAGTGAGGGTAAGGATGCGTTTAGAAGGAAACCTCCTGGGGCTTGCTTCTGGCTCTATCAATATGAATGTTTACACTGCATTTAGTTATAATGCAGGTAACTGCGGGCCTGCAGCTTTTGCCGGGATTGGGGAGCGCACAGGCATCAATGTTTCCCTTACTTCTACTGTTATTAATCCTGAACGTGCTATTGACGGCGATCTTTCAACTTTTTCTAATTTGCAAGCCGGACTTGTAGGTGCATTAGGTTCTGTATCACAGACTTTTTACTTACCCAGCCCTATAACTTCAACAACAGATGTTGCCAAAATATACCTGTCACAGCCCGGAACGGTTTTAAGTGTTGATCTTTTAAAGACCATCAGAATACAAGCCTATAATGGAAATACACCAGTTAGTAGTGCGCAAACAGCAAATCAGCTGCTCGGCTTACAATTACTTACTGGTACAAATAATGCTCCTCTTGATTTATACTATAGTCCAGGTGGTAATTTTGACCGTATCCAGATCTCTATAGATAATACACTGGCCGTTGGAGGTAACTTACTATCTGGCGGGCTATATATTCATGAAGTACAACGCACAGTAGCCAAACCAACACTTGCGGGTGTTCTTAACCATGCAACAACCATTTGTGGCGGCAGTTCTTTAACATTAGCTGTATCTGCCATTAATGGCGCTTTTACCTATAACTATTATAAGAAAACAGGCAACGGACCAGTTGTATCGGTTGCTGCTGCAAATGCCGGTACATATACAGAAGCAGGACTTGCTGAAGGGACTTACACCTATTATATAGGTGCGCAAAAGGCGGGATGTATCGGTGAGTCTGAACGTGATAGTGTTGTAGTAACTGTAAATCCAGTATTAATTTTAACCGCTGCTACCCTAATTAATGCTTCTTCGGGTAAAGTATATTCCAGGCAAATCAATCCTGCAACAGGAGGAGTGGGTCCATACACCTATGCTTTAGCTACAGGCAGTACTTTACCGGCAGGGCTTACTGTTTCAGCGGCGGGATTAATTGCAGGAACTCCTACAGCGGCGGGTTCATATACCTTCAGTATCACTGCTACGGATAGTTTTGGTTGTACGGTTACTACTCCTTATACATTAATTGTTGCTGCACCACTCACACTGGGCACCGGATTACTCCCAAATGGAACTGTTGGGGTAGGGTATGTTCCGGTATTACTTCCATCGCCTGTAGGAGGTACAACCCCTTATACTTTTTCGGCGCTGAACCTTCCTCCGGGATTAACGCTCAACGCCACCGGCGAACTTGGCGGAACACCTACTCAGGCTGGTACGTTTACCTTTCCAGCAACAGTTACTGATGCAGATGGCAATACGGCAACTACAAATTTTACTTTAGTGGTGAGGAACCCACTGGTACTTTCACCTGCAACTTTGACGGACGGTATAACAGGCATAACCTATCCTACTCAGGTTATTCCCGCCGCTACAGGTGGTTCAGGAATATATACCTATACAGCTACCGGTCTTCCTCCGGGATTAGGTTTCACTCCAGGCTCAAGAGAAATGACAGGTACTCCTACACAACCGGGTACGTATACTGTCATTGTTAATGTTACTGATAATGAGGGGAAATCTGCTTCAGCAAATTATTCAGTAACTATTAAAGACCCCCTGGTACTGCCAGCCATGGCACTGGCTAATGGAACGGTTGGTGTAGCTTATCCTACCGAAACACTCCCAGTGGCAACCGGTGGCACTGGCCCTTATACTTATACAGCAGTAAATCTGCCTCCCGGATTAACCTTTAACGCAACTACCAGAGAAATTACTGGTACACCAACACAATCTGGTACGTTTACCCTAATGGCTACTGTAACCGATAATGCAGGAACCACTGTCACCGTACCATATACTATTACCGTAAATGGAACCTTAAACCTTCCGGTTACAACGTTGGCCAGCGCAACAGTAGGCACTTCCTATACATCACAAATACTACCAGTTGTAACAGGAGGAACTAGTCCGTATACCTATTCAATGGCTAATCTTCCTGCCGGGTTGAGCTTCGATCCTGCAACAAGAATAATTTCCGGAAATCCGGGGATTGGTGGAAATTTTACGCTGACCATGAGGGCTAATGATAGTGGTGGTCTAAGTACCAGTACAGACTATTTATTAAATGTTAATGTTGCTGCACCAACTGTTGCTGGTATTACCATCTGCAGCGGCAATATTGCTACTCTGAATGTATCTAATAATGTAGCAGGTGTTACTTATAATTTTTATTCAGGTACAGGTACTACTCCACTTGGCACTGGTACCACATATACTACCGGAGTATTAAATGAATCTGCTACCTTTTACGTAGAAGCCGTATCCGGAACCGCTATCAGTGCCCGTGTACCGGTAACTGTTACAGTTAACCCCTCACCAGAATTACCGGTTATAATAAGCAGTAACCAGACTATCAGCACGGGTCAAACTACCATACTTGAAGCTACTGCACCCGCAGGAGCAATTGTTAAATGGTTTGCTGCGTCAACGGGTGGAACCGCTCTTGCAACCGGCAATACATACACCACTCCTATTCTAACTGCAACTACAGTTTATTATGCAGGTACAGAAAATACATCGACTGGATGTGCCAGCCTGAGCAGGGTGCCTGTTACAGTTACTGTAGCGAGTAGTAGTACAAATCCTAATTGTAATGCAGCTGCAACACAACAAAGCGGAATTAGCGGATTGTTATGTGTGGGTTGCTCAATTCAGGGAGCTGGGAATTCCGTAGATGCTGATCTGACTAATTATACTCAGATAAACCTTGCGGTAGGGGCTGGTGCAACCGGTTCACAGCGTCTGATTTTTCAACGCAGCGGTGCAGCAACAGACAGTATCAGGGTAGACCTCGAAACTCCGACTGGATTGCTGGATCTTTCTGCGCTTGGCGGAATAACACTGAATGTAAGGAACGGAAATATTGTTGTAAGAAGTTATCCTGTTAACCCTTCACTTGTAAGTTTAAGTCTATTAGGAGGTAACAGATTTACAGTTACTATACCTGCTGGTGGTTTATATGACAGGATAGAGGTTAGATTTAGCCCAGTGGTAGCTGCATTAAATAACCTTAGAATATATGGGGCTGAAGTAATTTTACCAAATCCAACAGTAACTGCAGGCAGTCATACTATCTGCTCAGGCTCTCCGGCAACACTTACGGTAAGCCCTGCAGATGGTACAACTATTACCTGGTACAACGCACCAACTGCCGGAACTGCTTTGTTAACGGGAAACTCATATACAACACCTGCCTTAACTGCCACTACAACCTATTATGTTCAGGTAAGCCGAGATGGTTGTGCTAATCTTACCCGTGTACCGGTAGTGGTTACGGTTACACCAGCACTAAATACTCCGGTACTTGCTGCCATATCACCTGTTTGTTCTGGCTCTTCGGCAGTGCTTGCAATTGATAATCCGCAAACAGGAACTGTATACAACTGGTATACTACTGACACAGGAACCGCTCCGGTTTTCACAGGTCCGGTATATACTATTCCAGGAGTAACTGCAAACGCAACTTATTATGTTTCTGCATCAAATGGAAACTGTACCTCTGCTGCAAGAGCAGTAGCCAATGTAGTAGTTAATCCAAGACCGGTACTTCCTCAAATCCAGGCTTCTGCTACAGCAGTTACTCCGGGTCAGAGTGTAAGGCTAACAGCTAGTTCTTCAGAATCTGCTGTGGTATTTAACTGGTATAATGCTGCAGATGCTACAACACCTGTATTTACCGGTGCAACATATGTAACACCTCCAATAAACGCTACTACTACATTCTATGTAGAGGCAACTTCAACTTTAACAGGTTGTGCCTCATTGGTAAGGGTTCAACAAACTATTGTTGTTAATCCAAACGGTAATCCGGTACCTGTTGAATGTGAGCTGCCGGTTAGTCAAAGCACAGGCAGTTCTACAGGTGTTCTTTTAGTTGATGGCAGGGTAGATAACCCGACGCTGGCAATTGACGGAGATCAGCAAACAGGATCAACATTATCAATTCTTGCTGGTTTGAACGGATCAGTTTTTCAACGGGTTGCATTTAATGGGCTTTCAAATGTTGGCGACACTGTACAGGTTCGTCTTACCACCGGTGATCAGCTCTTATCTGCCGGTATATTAGCGGGAGTTCAAATAACAAGCTATCAGGGTACAGCCAGTAATGGTGATAGCCAGCTGCTGAACAGTGGCTTGATCAATCTGCAAATTCTAAATGGGGGTACTGAAGCTATTGTTAACTTTGTTCCAACAGCGAGATTTGATGTTATTGAAGTAAGATTAAATTCAGGTATCCTGGGGGCACTCACTACTGTAAACTTTAATTCTGCCAGAAGAATTACACTTGCTCCGGTTGTGAGTGTACCTGCTTCAGCAATTTGTGCAGGTACAACTGCTACTTTAACGGTAACTAACCCTCAGCCGGGCATTATTTACAAATGGTTTGATGCTGCGGGAGTAAGTCAGAATGTCCCGGGCACAGGAGAAGTATTCGTAACTCCGGCACTTAATGTAAATACCCAGTATATCGTTTCGGCATCAAGGGGAGATTGTATCGGATCAAAAACCGTTGTTAGAGTAACTGTTACTCCAGCTCCTGCCAAACCAGTACTGGCTTCAACAGCAATTGAAGTTTGTCTTAACTCAAATGTAACCTTAGCGGTTCAGAATCCTGAGCCGGGCATAACCTATCAATGGTATAATGGCACAACTTTGATTGCAGGCGCTAATGCAGCTACTTATACAATTTCTGGTATTGTGATTAACGGACAATATCATGTAGAAGCCCAGAGTACAGGCTGTACCACGGTTGTGGCAAGTGATGCCGTATCTATTACTGTCGGAACTTTATCTGCACCACAGGTAAATCCACAGGTTATCACTATCAACAGCGGACAGCGGACTTTACTTGTAGCAACTTCGCCTGTTGCCGGCGTAATTTATTCATGGTATACTACAAATCCAGCCAGCCCAGTATCCACATCTACCAATGGTGAGGATGGCCGATTCTTCACACCGGTTCTTACAGCAACAACTACTTATCATGTTGTTGCCCAAAATACCGGATTAACGGGTTGTGTTTCGGCAGCAGCAGATGTTGTAGTAAACGTAATAGCAGGTCCGGTTACCCCGGTACCGGTACCATGTGAAGCACCAACGACAACAACTACTACCAGAACAGGTGGTTTGCTATCAGCTTTTGCAACTGTTGATCATCCAGGTTTTGCTGTTGATGCAGATACCGCTTCGGGATCAACATTACTGATTCCGCTTGGTACTGGCAGCTTTGTGGCACAAAAAGTTACTTTTACCGGCTTATCACCAGTTGGTGATAAGGTGAGAATTGGTATTTCTTCAGGTACAGGCCTATCCTTGGCCCTGGCTTCCAGCATCACTGTAACCAGTTATAATGGTACTGCATCAAACAATGATGAAACATTGCCTTCCAACCAGCCTGCAACCTTACAGTTGTTTAACGGTGGATTGAACGGAATTATTGAATTTACTCCAAGTCAGCCGTTTGATGGGGTAGAGCTGAAGTTAAATTCTGGTCTATTAAGCGCACCTACTTCAATTAATTTCAATTATGCACAAAGGATAATGTTACCACCGACTGTAGAGGCTGATGCTGTAACTGTATGTGAAGGTACAGCGGCAACCTTACGTGTTCTGAATCCCCTGGCCGGTACAACATATACATGGTATTTGAACGGAACTCCTGTTGGAACCGGCGTTACACAACAGACTGCAACCAGCGCAGCTGGGGGAACTTATAATTATTCGGTTTCTGCATCCCGTAACTCTTGTCAGAGTATATTGGTTCCGGTAACTGTTACTGTAGTTCCTGCTGCACCTGCCCCAATACCAAGTACTACAAACCCAGGTACAACCTGTTTCAATACACCTGTCACTTTGCGTGTAGATCAGGCAGTTGGTGTAACTTACAACTGGTATAATGCCGCAACAGGGGGGAGCCTCCTTGCTGCTAATACTAGCGAATATACTACCCCCGCAGGTTTGGGTGCGGGTACTACTACATTTTATGTAGAATCAGTAAATGCCAACGCATGTGGAAGTGCGGCAGTAAGAGTTCCAATAACAATAATGGTTAAACCAAACGCAACTATTGCAGATATTAATATTTCGGCTTCAGCCGGATCATTCTGTTCAGGTTCATCTGCACAGTTAACCGCATCAAGCACAACTTTGACCAATCCTGTATTTACCTGGTATACTGATGCAGCTCTGACTAATGCGGTATTTACTGGTGCTGTTTATAATATTGCACTTGCAAGTGCTGATGCAACATATTATGTTACTGTTAGGAGTGACGAAAAATGTGACAATACTACTGGAAATGCAGAAGTCATTACGCTAATGGTTAATCCGCCAGCAACTGCAGCTGATATAAGTATAAGTGGCATAACCAGTCCGCTATGTATCGGTTCAACTGTTGAACTGACAGCTACTGCCAGCGCGGCAATAATTAATCCTGTATTTACCTGGTATAGCGATGCAGCCTTAACTAATGTCGTTTCAAATCTTCCAACATATACTACCGCTGCTTTGTCAGGTACTACAAATTTTTATGTAACTGTACAGGGCACTAACAGATGTCCTAATCCGGCGGCTAACGCGAAAGTGGTTACTGTAACATTAAACCCGACAGGTACACCATCAGACATAACAGTGAGCGGAATTCCATCTAGTACCTGTTCAGGAACTGGTGCCAGTTTAACTGCCAGTAGCAATACAGTCGTTAATCCTATATTTACCTGGTATAATGATGCTGCTTTAACTTCAGTTGCTGCAACGGGTCAGGTATTTAATCCAAATGCTTTAACAGAAACCACTACATACTTTGTAACGGTCCGCGGCCTGAACAGATGTGAAAACCTGGCTGCCGATGCCACAATTGTAACGGTCAGTGTAAATGCACCTATCGTATTTACCGGATCTAACTTAAGCCCGGCTCCTGTAAACTCAGCATATTCGGTTCAGATCAATCCTGCAACTGGAGGTACACCGGCATATACCTATACAGTGCTTTCAGGAAGTACATTACCGGAAGGGCTTTCACTTTCTGCAGGTGGAGTACTCAGCGGTACAGCCGTAACCGCCGGAACTTACAGCTTCGCTATACTGGCTATAGATAGCAAAGGTTGTACTGCTGCGGCGCAATTTAGTATCGTGGTAAGTTATCCTCCACTAATTCTGCCGCCGGCAACTTTGCCAACCGGAGAAGTAGGAACTTCTTATCCAACACAGATCCTGCCATCAGCAACTGGGGGCAAAGGTCCATATAGTTATGTAGCTACAGGTTTGCCTCCAGGACTTACCTTTAACCCGCTCACAAGAGAGATCACGGGTATCCCAACATCTGGAGGAACCTTCCCGGTTACAGTAACCGTTACTGATGGCAATGGTAATACAGCAACCGCTACTTACACCATCACTGTTACTGTTCCTGCGCCGGTAGTTCCTGGAACAACTGCTTGTGCTGGCAGCCCTGTAACACTAGCTGTAAGTAATCCTATTAGTGGAATAATTTACAACTGGTATAATTCAGCAACAGGTGGTACCAGCCTGAACTCGGGATCAACTTTCCAAACACCGGCTATCAGTTCAGCTACAACTTATTATGTTGAAGGTTCTTCGGGCTCCGCTGTTAGCGGTCGTACCGCAGTAACAATAACCTTAAAACCCTTGGCTACTACTGCTGATATTTCTGTTTCAGGTGTACCAGCTGTGCTATGTGCTGGCTCCGGAGCTACACTTACCGCCAGCAGTGCAACGGTTACTAATCCGCAGTTTACATGGTACAGTGATGCTACATTAACTAATGTCATTTCTACGGATGCTGTTATAAATATACCGGCGCTTTCAGTAAATACAGCTTACTACGTAACCGTTCAAGGGCTTAACAGGTGTGAAAATACTGCAGCAACAGCAAAAGAGGTCGCCATCACAGTGAACCCTGCATTAATTTTTAACGGTAGTACACTTACACCAGCCAATGCTATGCGCAGCTATTCAGTACAGCTTACGCCAGCAAATGGAGGTACGCCAGGCTATACTTATACCCTAGCTTCAGGAAGCACTATGCCGTCAGGCCTTACGTTGTCTGCTTCAGGCGTAATCAGCGGAACTCCAACCACAGCCGGCAGTTACAATTTCAGTATTACCGCTATTGATAGCAGGGGTTGTACAGCAACTGCCAATTTCATGCTGTCAGTTGGTACAGCAGCTGATCCGCTGAACTTACCACCAGCAGTAATGCCAGACGGACAAGTAGGTTCACCATATCCAACTCAGGTTTTACCTGCTGCAACAGGTGGTACTTTACCATACACCTATGTAGCAACCGGACTTCCTCCAGGTCTAACCTTTAATCCTGTAACAAGAGAAATTACAGGTACACCAACACTGGGAGGAACCTTTCCGGTAACAGTTACCGGAACAGATGCTGCAGGCGCAACAGCAACAGCAATATATACTATCGTTGTTACAGTACCCGTACCAGCGGTGGCCGGTTCAGAAATCTGCGCTGGCAGCAGTGTAGTGCTAAGTGTTAATAATCCGGTTACAAATGTCATGTATAACTGGTTTGCTTCAGCTTCGGGTGGCAGTATTATCCATACGGGTACTACTTTCCAGACTCCTGTTATCAACAGTGCTGTTACCTATTATGTTGAGGGTGCTTCTGGTACTATGGTAAGTAGCAGGACTGCTGTTAATATAACCATACCCGCAACATTGGCTACACCTGTAGTTACAGTAGAGTCAAGTACTTTCAGAAGTATTACTTTCAGCTGGAATGCTATAAGCGGTGCTACTGCTTATGAAGTTTCACGCGATGGCGGCATCACATGGACCGCACCAAGCTCTGGTGCCGCAGCAACCACTCATGTTGTATCTGGCTTACAGCCAAATGCTACCATTACCTTGCAGGTAAGGGCTAAAGGAACAACAGTTTGTCAGACCAGTGCCCCGGGCAGGTTAACAGGCGCTGCAAATAATGGCGGAAGTGCTGGAGAGACAGAGATTTTTATCCCTAATACTTTCACACCAAATGGTGATGGTAACAACGATGTTTTCTACGTATACGGTAATGCAATCGTGAAAGTGAAAATGCGTATTTATAATCAGTGGGGCCAATTCCTATACGAATCGCAGCAATTACAGAATGGATGGGATGGTAGTTATAAAGGCCAGATGCAGCCGAATGGTGTATATGTGTATTATATAGACCTTACTCTTAATGATGGTACCACAACTATGCGAAAAGGCACTATAACCTTATTACGATAAGAACATTAACCCGACAATAATTATCATGAAGAAACTATTTAAAATTATCAGCCTCAGCGTTCTATGTATAATGGGAGCAGGCAGGGTTAGTGGACAAATTGACCCTCACTTTTCCCAATACTATGCCAATCCCTTATGGCTAAATCCAGGACTAACCGGTGTAATAGATGGCGATTACAGGGTGTCTGTAAATGCAAAACAGCAATGGGGAACACTTAACAGCGCGTATACTACCGCAGGTGCTTCATTTGATGTGGCACCTACCAAAAACCTGTCCTATGGTGGAATGATCCTGAATCAGAATGCCGGAGATATCGGTTACAATTACCTGAATGCACTGGCCTCGGCCGCCTATAGAATAAGGTTTGGAAGAGCAGGACTGAACATGATCAACTTTGGGGTACAGGCAGGTATACTTAACAAAAGCTTTGATGCTTCAAAAATTACGCTGGGCAGTCAGTTTGATGGCAGCGGGTATAATGGAAGTATGCCTTTTAATGAATCATTTACAGCAACAAATACCCTGGTGCCTGATGTTCATGCAGGGGCAATGTTTTTTGATGGTAGCGGTGATAAACGTATAAACACCTTCTTTGGGATCAGCGGAGCACATTTAACGAGGCCGGTAGACCGTTTCCTTGGAACTGATGTCCGTATACCTATCCGTATAACCGGGCATGGCGGAGCAAGGGTAAAAATGAACGACATGCTTGATATTACGCCTAATGCTTTATATATGAAGCAAGGGAATGCGAAGGAGACTTCTATAGGTGCGTACGGACAGTATTATCTCAACGCCGAAACAGACCTTATGTTTGGCGCCAACTACCGTTTTGAAGATGCTTCAATTGTCTTTTTCGGCATGCATACAAAAAACATCGCCTTTGGTGTGAGTTATGATTTTAATACCTCCAGTCTAAACCGGGCAACCGGAAGCAAGGGGGGGCTGGAATTATCCGTTTCCTTTACCAGTCGCCGGGGCATATCCGGTCCTAACTTCTATTGTCCAAGATTATAAAACCTATATATGAAAGTGTTTAAATTACTAGTCCTGATGTGTCTTATTTATAATGGAACACAGGCACAGTTTGTTTCCAATAATAAAAGAATTGCTGATGTATATTTCCAGAACAAGGAGTATTATGCTGCGGCAGAATATTATAAAAAATCTCTTCAGTTGAAGCAGGATAGTATAGGAATGGTAGTTCCCTATTCTTATGATTATAAAGAAAAAGCCGAAAGCCCCAAACGCGCGGAATATGAATATGCAGTATATCAGCTGGCCACATCGTTGCGCTTGTATAAAGACTACCGAGGAGCTGAAGCCTGGTATGCTGTGGCGCGAAATTTTACCGATCCAAAATATACGTTAAGTTCTTTTTATTATGGTGAATGTCTTCGTGCAAACCAGAAATTTTCTGAAGCAATTGCGGCATTTCAGGCTTATTTGAATAAAAACCGGTCTGTAGAATTATTTAAAGAGAGAGCTAATACTGAAATTGCTTCCTGTAATTTTGCCTTGTATGAGATGCGCTATCCGCGTTTGTACAAGTTCAGTAAGTTATTTAATCAAATTAATGATAAAGGATCTAATTATACCCCCGTATTAAATGATAATAATTTTTATTTCACTTCTTCACGGCCTGTATCAGTAAGTAATAAAACAGAGGTACTTGAAGGTAAAGGAACAGATAATAAAGTAACTAAAAAGGCTACGCCATTCATAAATGCTATTTATGAAGCGTCGGGAGATCCGCAGCAGAATGGTACAATGGTTAAGAGAATTGGATCAGTAGAGAAGGGCAGAGAGTTTGCTGCACCAGCATTCCATCCAAATGGTAAGATCATGTACCTCACCAGCTGGACAGCTAAAGGAGAACGCAAGATTTACCAGGTAGATATTTCGCAGGGTACTGGTGCAACATGGTCTGCGCCTAAAGAACTGGGAATAGAAGTAAACATTATGGGATACAACTCTATGCAGCCCTCAGTTACAAGAGATGGCAAATATTTGCTGTTTTCTTCAGACCGGCCAGGCGGATCAGGTAAGTATGATATCTGGTTTTGTACCATTCGTGATAATGGTTCCTTAGGGCAGGCGGTGAATATGGGCAAGCTGATTAACACTACAGAAGATGAAGAAGCTCCTTACTATAACTATCAGACCAAAAAGCTATTGTACAGCAGTGCGGGTAAAGTAGGATTGGGGGGGCTGGATTTTTACGAGGCTGAGGGAGATTTCTATAAGTGGACAGAGCCCCGCAATCTTGGTTATCCGTTCAACTCATCAAAAGATGATTGCTATTTCACCCCTCTTGATGATGCCGATTCAGAAGGATACATCAGTTCAGACCGGGAATCTGTATGCTGTCTGGAAATTTTCCATGTAAAGAAAGAATTTATTACGGTGCAGGGTACGCTTTTAGACTGCCGGTCGGAAAAACCTGTTGCAGATGCTCTGTTAACATTAAGTGATTCTACTCAGGAACTTAGCACAAAAACTGATAAAGACGGCAAGTACCGGTTCAGGATCAGTTCTAACCGCGCACTGAGGTTAAAAGCAGAGAAAGCTAATTATTTTTCTAAAGTACTTACTTATAATTATGATGAGCTGGCTAAGGCAGATACCCTTATTAATCCCAAATTATGCCTAACACCTTTTAAGATAGACATGCCAATTGTGCTGGAGAATATTTTATATGACTTTAACAGTGCCGATTTGAATCCAGGATCCAAACTTATCCTTGATCAGTTATATAAAATAATAGTTGATAATCCAAAAATGGAAATTGAACTCAGTGCACATACAGACAATATTGGTACTTCAGAGTATAATACAGACCTATCAGAGAGAAGGGCTAAATCCTGTCGCGATTATCTGATCAGTAAAGGTATCTCTGCAGAGAGATTGACAAGCAAAGGATATGGCTTTAGCAAGCCTATAGCACCAAACCAATTTAAAAATGGAGAAGACAATTTCTTAGGCCGGCAGCTTAACCGCAGAACTGAGTTTAAAGTAACAAAACAATAACATTATACACACCAAATAAACCCGTTATAGAAGGTTATCAATCTTCTCTAACATTACAGACATTTCGAATGGTTTTTCAAGGTAATCATCAGACAGCAGGTTCGACCTCATCAGATAATCCTCGGAAAAACCACCAGAAGTGAGTATGACCGGCAGGTGCGCCGTACTTGCCCTACCCCTGATCTCCTTAAAGATTGCCCTTCCATCCATCCCGTCTAGTTTAATATCCATCAGGATCAAATCCGGGTTGAATTCTTCAATAATCCGGAATATTGGCCGTCCGGTCATCAATGGGAATACTTTATAATTATTTTGCTCAAGGATCAACTGAACTACTTCCAGCAAATCCGGATCATCTTCTACAACAAGTATCTTATTCATATTTAAAAAAGCTAGCTTAACAACTTTGATGCCATGAATGGGTTTAGAATTAATACTTTTGCTCAATACCATATAATTATAAATATGCATCCTAAAGAGCAAATTGAAGCAATTGCTAATACGCTACTTCCCAGTTTTATACCAAAAGACGCTAAAGAAACTACGCTTTCCTTTCATTTCACTTTACCGCCAGATTCCAGCTATAAAGTTTATTTTGAGCGAGACGGTAGTTCAAAATGGCAGTTTAAAAGTTTCGAAACAGCTGTACGCTAACAACAGCATTAAGACAACTTACTTGTGTACACTCAGAGGGTGTGTGAATTTTTAACCTGAATTTATTAAAGGGTGCATTTATTGTATAGGTTCGGATTTTAAAATAAAATAAACATTTTAAACTTTGGAAAATACATTTGGCAGAAACATCATTCCTGATAATGAGGCAGAACGTTTAGAGAATTTAAAGAAATACAATATTATATACTCTAAAGCTGAACCGGCATTTGATGAGCTTGTAATTCTGGCCGCCACAACATTTAATGTGCCACTGGCGATGGTTAACTTTGTGGATAAGGAAAGTGTATGGACCAAGACGATACATGGTGCAGACGCAGATGAGGATGTAGAGCGTGGTACCAGTATTTGTTCTCTTGCCATACTAAATGATTCTGTTACTGTATTCGAAAACACATTGGCTGAGCCGCAGCTGATGTCTAATCCGCTGGTAGCAGGAGAGTTTGGACTGCGTTTTTATGCTGCGGCACCCATTACCACCTCAGATGGGTTTAACATAGGAGTAATATGTATACTTGACCAGGAGCCACGAAAGTTTAGCGCTTCAGACCAGCATGAGCTTGAAAAACTTGCTGCCAGGGTTAGAGTAGAAATTGAAAAAAGATTGACCTGAATCTATTTTGTAGAGAGGAATTTTCTGGAATAAGTGTTAATCCCGGTTTTTATAACCATTACATACAGGCCCGCTGGAAAGTCAGCAATATTAATCTGACTGAAATATAACCCGCTAAAACTCGTCTTCTCCTCCGTATACATTTCTCTTCCTGTAACATTGTAGATGCTGATTTTTACAGGACTCGCAACAGAGACATTAAAATTAACATTGATCTCCCTATTAGCAGGTACCGGATATAACAAAAGATTCAGGTTACTGTCATCTCCATTAATCTTTGAACTTCCTGTAGTAACACCACCTTCAATACCAGAGATTACTACAGAGTATGCCTGTGCGCCCGTCTTCAAATTGCCCTTATGTGATATTTTAAAGCGGTATAATGTTCCTGCTGTAGCATTGTCAATAACGACCTGTTCTACATTGTCCAGTTTATTATCACCCGTAACTGCAGGAGCGGCCGGGTTAACCGGATCCAGTATCCAGGGATTATAGGTAGTGGACCCACTTACTGCACGCAGATCAAGATCATTCACCAGGCGTGCTGCGGAATTGTTTAATCCGCTGGCAGAATTGATAGGCGTAGCCTCAGGATCTGTCCAGCATAAGGTTGCCTTTAGAGGTACACCACCGGCTGCCCTTACTTCCAGATATTGCTGCTCTGCCTGTGTAAGCGTTTGTTCAGCAATTTTGGATTTCTGCCCATTATCCAGGATTACCTGCGCTGCAGCTTCAGTATTTAGAAGTCCCCAGCCATATGAGTAATCCGGTCCCCTGGTCGTACCAGCTTCTGCCGCAGATCCTATAGTCAATGCTTTGAGCGTGGCAGACCGCATATATTCCTGCTGATTTTTTTGACTATACAGTTCCTGCAAGAGAATCAGGGAGCCGCTAACATTAGGAGTAGCCATCGAAGTGCCCGAAAGTGAGGTATAACTATTTATCCCTGCATTACTGGTTGAAAAAACTCTTATGCCGTCGGCAACCAGGTCGGGCTTAATCCTGCCGTCATCTGTCGGTCCCCAGCTGCTGAATGCAGTAATCTGAATGGCGGATGCATCGTAAACACCCGTTGCTAAAGGGTTAACCGCTCCGATGGTTAAAATATTTTTCGCGGTACCATAGGTAGGGATGTTGTCATATCCATCATTACTGCTGATACCTTCTGGCCTGGGGCCGGCATTAACCATTTGCTTATTAATATTGTATCTCCAGTACGTAGCACCAACCGCTGGCCCGTAAACTGATCTGTTGTTACCTGCAGATTTAACAGGTAAATAATAAGGAGCATTGTAACAAATTTTATCCCAGTCGGCAGCCTGGCTGTCATAATAGCCAAACTTATAATCTTCATTAGCATTTGGTGCGCCATAAAATTCCCATCGCTGTGGACTTGCCTCGGTGTTCAGTGCCCATCCGGCAAGTGCCCCATAAGAGTGGTTCGAAATTAATAACCCTGCCGCTGCGGCCGACATTTCGGGTGTGTCATCATCAAAATTGTATGAATATAATTTAGGTAGCCCATAAGCCATGCCCCGGGCCAGAGGATTGGCACCGGCGGCTATCATAGTTCCTGCAACATGAGTGGAATGAACGGCAGTGGTAGTAGTATTATCTTTTACTTCCACACGGTTACCTGCAAATTCAGTATGACTTACAAATACTGCATCGCCATCCCAGATGGCGACTTTACCGCTGGGTATGGTACTGCCATTAAGTGATAGCCCAAGGCGCCCGCCCGTATACAGCTGGTCGGTTCGTGTAGTTCTGGCAGCTATAATATTATTATTGGTTATATAGTACACCGGAAGTCCAGTATCATCCAGGTGTTGTAATCTCATGATTGTTCCGTCCGGGTCAAGCCTTGATATCTCCCATCCTTTTTGCTGAGCTATATTTAATGCCATTACTCTGGCAGTTCTGGCCTGCTTGAGCAAGGCTATACCATTATTTTTTAAAAAGGTATAATTGGTTACTGCAGGTTTGATAATCTCTTGTGCATTAACAAAAATTGCACTGCACATTGTACAAATAAGTACAGTAAAGCCAAACTTTGTCAATAGATAACGGTTACACATAGAGGATCATACATTATAGTCTGGATTCACCAAATCTAATTTTAAAACATATACAGATGAAATTTTCAGCAATTATTTTATACACTGCAACTTTACTATCATTTTCTTCCTGCACGCTTAACAAAAATACTCCGGCTACGGTTACTCAGGGTGTTACCGGCCACGTTACCTATAGTGAAGGCAATATGATGCCAGGACCGGGGATGACTAATTCTGGCAAAGGAGTTCAGCGTACTATTTCAATCTATTCTTTAACGTCTTCAGCTGAAGCAAAAGGTGAGGCACCTTTGTACCAGTCTGTGGGTACTCAGCTCATTGCCACAGTAAAGTCCGACACTGCTGGCTATTACAAATGCAGTCTTAAACCCGGCAAATATTCTGTATTTACAGAGGAAGAGGGCAAAAAGCTATTCTCAGGCCTTTCAAATGATAAGGCAGACCTAAGTCCTGTTGAAGTATTGCCAGGGAAGGTAGCTGTATATGATATTATGATTAATTATAAGGCTGTGTACTAGCCTCTAAACGGGGTCAAATGGTGGTTATACCTTCTTTATTGAGTATATATTTAAAAATGCCTTCAATTGGTTTTTGCAATATTTTTCCTATATGTAACCCATTTTTTTCACAGGTTTCTTTTAGAATATCCTGATAGTAATAAGATATGGAACCCACAAAATGGCATTGTAATTTCTGATAATCTTTAAAATCCCGGATATTAATGTCAATAAATTCCTGAAATCCGGCTGTAATCATCTGCCTGATAAAAGGATGGTCTTTATGTGCAAACATAAATCTGCTGAAGCCTGCCAGATAGGTATTAGGTAATGGTTTCTGGTATACATTGGTTATCACCCTTTCTTTATCCGTTTCAAACTGAGCACTGAAAAGCACACTCAGATCTTGAGGCATTTGGTTATAAAGGTAGGAAGTAATTATTTTTCTGCCGAAATAGCTGCCTGAACCTTCATCACCCAGAATATAACCCAGGCCATAATTACTATCATAAGTAGATGTCCCATCATAATAAGATACGTTAGAGCCTGTACCTAATATACAAATCAGACCTTTCTTATCACCACAGGTAGCATATGCAGAGCCAATCAGGTCATTATCTACACTGATGTACGCATTATTGAAATATAATGAAAGGCCATTTGATATTACCTCATGCTTGTCGGGCGATGAGCATCCTGAACCGTAAAAGTAGATTTCACGTACATCCTTTGCAATATCATCCAGCTGGGGTACCTTAGATATAATACGAAAAATATCCTGCGCATTGAGGAAGTATGGATTAATCCCCTGAGTGCTGAAACTGATGGTTTCACCATTCTTATACCCTAACCAATCTGTTTTAGATGATCCGCTGTCTGCTACTAATATCATAAACAAAAGTAATTATCTTATTGAACATTTAAGGTGCCGCTGACTTCTTTCAGATTAATCTCTGATAATTTGGCCTGGTATTGTGCGTCCAGAAAGCGGATAATAGCATTGATGGAATTGCGCTGTGCCTCCCGGAGTTCAAGCGGACTGATGCTCCCTAAACGGTATTTTTCAAATGTTATATCAAGGTTCTGTCTTGCAAGGTCTACGTTCCCTGTTTCCACTTTCAGGAGATCTAAATTAGTAAGATAGTTCTGGTAAGTAGTATACAGCAATGCGTTAACATCTTGTCGCGTTTTGTCTAAAGATAGCTCCGAAGAGTTAATCAGGACTTTAGCATTCCGCTCATTTTGCCGCTGTAAAAAGCCGTTAAATACATTTACGCTTGCAGTAAGCCCATAAGTAAATCCGTTGGCCTTAAATTTCTGATTGAAGCCTGTTGGGCTTGTACTTCTCGAATACTCATATCCGCTGTTAATACCTATGAGTGGATAGCGTTGCCCTTTTACAAGCTTTAAATTAAGCTCAGCAATTTTCTTATTGATAAAAGCATTTTGCAGATCAGGGTTTAGCTGCATGGTCAGGCTTTCCAGTTCAGCCAGTTTAAGGCCCCTTTGTACCTCTACTTTATCATCTGTATGAAACTGAATGTTCAGGTCTCTGGCCATCAATTGGTTCAATGTTATCTTAGATGTATTCAGGATGTTTCTCTGCTGAAGGTATAACGTAGTATCTGTATTGTAATCCACTTTTGCAGTAATAACATCCAGCTTGGAACCACGCCCAATTTCCAGTTTATTTTCTGCAATCTTTACGCGCAATTTCGATATCAATAAGGCGCTGTCAGTGGCCTTTACCAGCTGCTGCTGTCTGCCAATTGCATAATACGCAGAAACTACATCAGATATGGTTGTTAGTATGGTGGCTTTGGCATTTAATTCACCTTGTTTCTTTAGTTCTTTCAGTCTGTCGTAATTTGCAAACATCTGAAAACCGTCAAAAATGGTCCAGTCTAAAGCCACTCCATAATTTGAATTGGTACTTCTCACGCCATTTGCACGTTTCTCCAATCCGGTTGCCGGGGTCTGTATGGTATTTTGCCTGCTCCCGCCATCACTGAAATTACCTGACAACCCTGGCAGCATTCCTGCATTCCCAATGTTCACATTGTTTTTTGCAATCTGCACATCATTATTGACCAGCCTGATGTCGTAGTTATTTTTAAGTGCAATGGCAACCGCATCCTGTAGCCTCAGGGTATCCTGGGCAAAAGCCAGATTAGTACAGCAGGTAATAAGAAATACGGTTAAGTAAAGGTAATGCTTGTTCATTGCAATATAGATTTTAAGCAGTTGGTTGTTTTTCTTCAGCTAAAGCTGCTTTTAAAGAGCGCTCCAGTTCTGTATTGGTTTTGTGTTCTTTAGACCAGTAAGAATAAATGGATGGGATTACAAATAGTGTTAATACCAGTGAAAAGGTTGTCCCGCCCACAATTACAACCCCCATGCCAATGCGGCTTTTTGCTGCTGCACCAAGAGCCATTGCAATTGGCAATGCGCCGATAGCAATTGCAAGACTGGTCATTAGAATTGGTCTTAGCCGCGAAACGGAAGCCTCTCTGATTGCATCATGTACATTTTTACCCTCTTCTTTTAACTGATTTGCAAACTCAACAATCAGGATCCCATTTTTTGTTACCAGTCCAATCAGCATAATCGTACCAATCTGGCTAAATATATTCCAGCTTTGTCCAAACAACCATAGAGATATAAAAGCACCGGCAACCGCCATAGGTACGGTGAGGATGATAATAGCTGGATCAATAAAACTCTCAAACTGTGCTGATAATATAAGATAAACCAGCAGCAGGGCCAGGCCAAAAGCAAACATCGTGTTAGATGAGCTTTCCTGAAAATCCCTTGATTCACCACTTAAATCTGTAGAGAAAGTTTCATCAAGCACCTTGTCTCTAATCCTGTCCATTGCTGCTATACCGTCCCCCATACTCTTGCCGGGCGCCAGCCCTGCAGAAACAGTGGCTGCAATGAAACGGTTGTTACGGTAGAGCTGAGGAGGACTGCTTTCTTCCTTCGCAGTAACCAGGTTATCAACTTGGATCAATTCACCCTTATCGCTTCTTACATATACCGAGCTTAGATCTAGCGGGTCTTTACGGTTACCCCGGTCAAATTGTCCAATTACCTGATACTGTTTGCCATTCATGAAGAAATAAGAGAAACGCTGTCCACTTAGGCCTAGTTGCAAAGTTTGCGAGATTGCGGCAACAGATACACCCAGGTTTTTTGCTTTATCCCTGTCTATGGTTAAATTGATTTCCGGTTTATTGAATTTAAGATTTACATCTGAAACAGTAAACGTTGGGTCTTTACTTACCTCATCCATAAACTGCGGAACCTTTTCCCTTAATTTTTCGAAATTTTGCGCTTGTATAATGTAGCTGATTGGTAATCCGCCCCTGCGTCCAACTGAGATTGTGGGCTGCTGGGTTACTAATACTTTTCCTTCGCTGTATTTTTTTGTAATACGCGTAAGCTGAGCTGCAATATCTGCCTGCGGACGGTCACGTTCGTCAGGATCTGTCAGTCCCATTCTCACAAACCCGCTATTAGTAGCGCCTGTACCGCCAAAACCGGGAGAAGTAATAGTAATATTCACCTTTTTTTCCGGAATTGAATCTTCTACCATTTTTGCAATTTTCTGAATAAAGCGATCAGTGTATTCAAAAGATGAACCTTCCGGAGTAGTGATACTCATATTGATTGCACTTCTATCATCATAGGGTGCGGTCTCTTTTGGAATTAGCTTCCAGAACATTACAATCAGGCCAACACATACCAAAATAATAGGAATAGCCAGCCACCTCTTATTTAAAAACTTGTTAAGACTGTGTTCATAATTATCATTCATTGCTACGAAGAAAGGCTCAGACCATTCATAAAAACGCGACTTCTTATGACCGGTTTTTTTCATCAGGTAAGCATTCAGCATTGGTGTCAGTGTAAGTGATACAAATGCTGAGATCAATACTGCTGCTCCAATCACAATCCCAAACTCACGGAACAGCCTTCCTACAAAACCCTGCAGGAATACTACCGGAAGAAATACTGCAGCAAGTGTAATTGAGATGGATATAACTGCAAAGAATATTTCGTTTGAGCCTTTAATTGCTGCCTCAAAGGGTGAAAGCCCTTCTTCCACTTTCTTGAAGATGTTTTCAGTAACAACAATACCATCATCCACCACAAGTCCGGTAGCCAGCACAATAGCCAGTAAACTCAGTACATTTATTGAAAACCCAAAAATGTACATGATAAAGAAAGTAAATACCAGTGATACGGGGATATCGATCAAAGGTCTGATTGCAATTGCCCAATCTCTGAAAAACAGGTAAATAATGATAATAACCAGCACGAGCGAGAGGATAATAGTTTCTGCAACTTCGGTTACCGAACTTTTTATAAATTTGGTATTGTCCAAAGAAACGTTAAGCTTGATATCCTTTGGGCTGTCCTGTTTAAGCTGAGCAAATCTTTTTTCAAATTCCTTGCTTATATCCAGGTAATTGGCACCAGGCTGAGGAACCAGGGCAACGGCAACCATGGGCCTGCCAGATTCACGTAAAATAGTTTCTTCGTTTTCTGGCCCCAGTTCTGCATAACCTACATCTTTCAGCCTGATCACATTGTTAAGATCATTTTTTAAGATCAGATCGTTAAACTGTGTTTCATTGGTGAGTTTGCCTAAAGTTTTTACTGTGAGCTCGGTACTTGCACCAGTAATTTTACCCGAAGGCAGCTCAACGTTTTCATTATCCAGTGCCGTAACAATATCCTGAGAGGTTAGTCCATATGCCGCCAGCTTAACGGGATCTATCCTGATCCGCATTGCATATTTTTTTTGTCCCTGGATCTGCACACCGCTAACACCTGGAATAGTCTGGATGCGCTCTGCAATAACATTTTCGGCATAATCACTCAATTCCAGCTGGTTCCTTTTATCACTCTGAATGGTCATGGTAATAATAGCATCAGAATTTGCATCCGCCTTACTTACTACCGGGTTACCATCAATATCCTTCGGTAAACTCCTTGCCGCCTGAGATACCTTATCCCTTACATCATTTGCAGCCTCTTCAATATTCTTATCCAGGTTAAATTCCACAGTTATATTACTGCTTCCCTGGTTGCTCGAAGACGAAATGTTCCTGATCCCGTCAATACCATTTATGGATTTTTCCAGTGGTTCAGTGATCTGCGATTCAATGATATCAGAGTTTGCTCCAGGGTATGAAGTACGTACTGATACTACTGTAGGGTCAATATTTGGAAATTCCCTGACCCCAAGAAAATTATAACCAATAATTCCAAAAAGCAGAATCATCAGGTTCATCACTATAGCCAGAACGGGCCTTTTTATACTCGTGGTTGAAATACTCATTTGAGGTCTGTTTAGTTTTTAACCAGCGAAACTTTTACTGCAGCATCTTCTTTCAGAGAAAGCGCACCGGTAGTTAATACCGTATCGCCTACACTTAATCCGGAGGTGATCACAATGTTGGCATCGGTACGTGTACCAGATTGTACATCTACCTGTTTTGCTTTGCCGTTTTTGCTGATAAAAACAGTCTTGCCTTTTAATACCGGTATTACCGCTTCATTGGGTACCAATATAGCGTCGTTTATTGTATTTAAGCTCAGTGATATTTTCGCAAATGAGCCTGGCAGTAATGTATTGTTATGGTTGGCAGCCAATGCCTTGATTTGTAAGGTTCTGGTTTGTGCATTTATACCTGGTTCAATGGCAAACACTTTGCCGGTATAAATCTGGTTAGATCCATCTGTTTTAAAAGTGATAGCAGAGTTGATCTTGATCTGACCCATATATTTTTCAGGGACGGAGAAATTAACTTTTACCGGATCGGTACTCAATAAGTTTGCAATAGTTGTTGTAGGTGTAATGTATACCCCTACAGAAATAGAACGCAATCCGATTTTGCCGCTGAAAGGGGCAATAATAGATGTTTTAGCCAGTTGTGCCCTGATCAGCTGTGCCTGTGCCTTTAATGATTTCAGATCTGCCAGAGATGTATCATATTCTGATTGACTGATTGCTCCTTTTTCAAGCAGCTGTTTTGCCCTGTTTTCATTTGATGCTGAAAGGTTTTGCTTGGTAAGCGCTTCCTGAAGTTGTGCCTGGATATCACGGTCGTTAATTTTTACCAGTACTTTTCCTTTGCTTACGGTACTGCCTTCCTGAAAAAATATGCCCGTAACAAGCCCGGAAACTTCACTTTGAAGTGCTACAGACTCATTCGCTTCTATAGTGCCAGTTACTTCGAGGTTGTTAGAGAAAGAAGCAGGTTTCACTACAATACCATCCACCATCAGGCTTTGTGCTTTTCCGCCCTTTGCGCCACCGCCACCCCCGCCGCCCGCAGATTCAATTTTTTTATTGGCCGAGATCCTGTAATAAACCAGGTAAGCAATTCCAACGATGAGCAGGGTATAAATAACGTATTTCAGTTTCATATTTTTAATTAAGGACACTATACAGTATACAAAAATATTCAAATAAGTACGAGTGATGTGCTTGTATTAAGTATGTTACAGCTATTTTTCAAATTAAACCCCCAGCAGAAGTGAGAAGTTTTATTTTTGCTCCAAATAATATATAATATGGTTTTGAAAAAAATAAGTTTAGGGTTGCTGATCCTTGTTTCGCCAGTTATGGCAGTAAGAGCGCAAACGAAAGTAAGTTTTGAAGTAAGTTTTAAAGAACCGCAGGCTCATTATGCGGATGTGAAAATGGAGCTTTCAGGAATATCAAAACCATATGTTGATGTAAAAATGCCAGTGTGGGCGCCAGGCTCTTATCTAGTGAGGGAATTTTCTAAAAATGTTGAAGGTTTTACTGCCTCGAATGCCAATACCAAACTGCGGACAGAAAAACTGAAAAAAAATACATGGAGAATTTATACCGGAACAGCTAAATCTGTGCAGGTGAGTTATAGTGTATATGCCTTCGAGGTATCTGTGCGTACTGCATTTATAGATGCTACTCATGCCTTTTTATCGCCAACAGGTATCTTTATGTATCCAGATAAGCAGCTTGCTATGGAAAGTACTGTGACAATTATTCCTTATAAGGGATGGAGTAAGGTATCAACTGGCTTACCTGCAGTATCAGGGCAACAGTTTACCTATAAAGCTAAAAACTTTGATATTTTGTTTGATAGCCCTATAGAAGTAGGAAACCAGGAAGTTTTTGAGTTTACTGCTGCAGGTGTAAAACATGAAGTGGCAATGTATGGTGGTGGGAATTACAATGCAGAGCGATTAAAAGTAGATATGGCTAAAGTTGTTGAGCAGGCAACTGCCGTATATGGTGAGAACCCTAATAAGAATTACACTTTCATTGTGCACAACTTTTCACGCGGTGGCGGCGGACTGGAACATTTAAACTCTACTGTACTTGGTGCTTCAAGAGATGGATATAGTACAGAAAGAGGATATAATGGATTCCTGAATCTTGTAGCGCATGAGTATCATCACCTTTGGAACGTTAAACGTTTACGTCCTGTTGCCCTTGGGCCGTTCGACTACGAAAATGAGAACTATACTACCGATCTGTGGATAGCTGAAGGGTTCACTGCCTATTATGAGAATAAGTTCATGCTGCGTGCCGGCTTTTTAAGTCCGGATGATTTTGTAGCTACACTCGTTTCGGCAGTAGCCTCAGTAGAAAATACGCCAGGAGCCAAAGTTCAGTCGGCCGCAGAGGCAAGCTTTGATGCATGGATTAAATATTACAGGCCAAATGAAAATTCAAACAATACCTCTGTATCATATTACAGCAAAGGTGAAGTAAATGGTCTGTTGCTGGACCTTGAAATTGCGAATGCAACCAAAGGGGCAAAAAGCCTGGACGATGTTATGAAAACAATGTATCTTCAGTGTAAAACTACCGGGAGGGGATATACGGATGCAGAGTTTAAAGCTGCCGCAGAAAAAATTAGCGGAATAAGTTTAAATGAGTTCTGGGCAAAATACGTAAATGGTACAGACCCGGTTGATTATCAAAAATACTTTGGTTTTGCCGGCATTAGGGTGATTGATCAGAATGCAGATAAAAAAACACCTTACCTGGGGATTGCTACCCGAAGAACAGAAGGTCATATCCTTGTTGCAGCTGTTTCCCGGAATTCTGGTGCCTGGGTAGATGGCATCAATGTAGGTGATGAGGTTCTTAGTGTTGACGGTGTTACGGCAGAACCTGCAGTAGAAAAGATGGCGGGCATTTTAAATAAAAAAGTAGGTGATGTAATTAGTGTTAAAGTGAGACGTGATGATCTTGAAAAAGATATCAAAGTAACAATTAAATCAAACCCTAACCTGAAGCTCGCCCCTTCTATGGATGGAAATGTCAGTGATACACAGCGTATGGTATTAAAGAAGTGGATGGGGTTATAATCAGAGCCCCCTTTATTAAAAAAGCGCCTGAGATTTTATCTCAGGCGCTTTTTTAATTTATAGCTTTTTAGAAAGTGAATCGCAGCGACAGCCCTACTCCAGAACCATCAAACTCAGTATCCGGAGTTAATTGAATTGCTGGTTTCCAGTCTAGTGAAAGGTTGATAGGTGCATCTACAAATTTATAATCCAGACCTAAAACTCCGTCAACTGAAAGATAAAGGTCACTTGAGTTATAGGGTTTATATTTTACAGAACCAATACTACCACCAATACCATAATACCAGTTTAATCCTTGTACATCGTTTATTTTGTTGTACACTTCATATAATCCAGTTATTCTGAAATAGTTATAGTTATTATTAGATCTGAAGTTTGCGATCAGGTCTATCATTTTATTTTCACCAAGTGTGGTTTTAAATGTTATACCATTGGCAGCACCAAAACGGCCCCCAATTGCATTGTCGTAGCCCTGAGCTTTTGAGCTGGATGTAATCGCAAGCGTTGCGATAAAGATTAAGCAAAGTATAGTAAATACTTTTTTCATATGAATTGAATAAGGTTAAATATTAAAATATAGTCGGGCAATAATTATGCCGTTAAGACGTAACCTGTCCCATACGGTCTTTTTAAAACAGGTGTAATGAATTTAAAATCGGTTCAAAAACAATGATTAATTTATTAGATTTGGAAATAACCCGATTGAGCCGGAACAGAAGTTGTATCCAATACTTAGTCAAAACGGTTTGTTTTATATTTTAACCAAATAGAGCGAATTATGCCTGTAACTGTAACCCGCGTTTTTGATCTTATTAAGTACAATTTAGAAAACTTTCCTAAAGCTGAGTTCGTGAGTGGAAAGATCAATGGAGTATGGAAAAATTATAGCACGCAGCAATTTTCTGATACTGTAGATAATCTTAGCAAAGGCCTTATTGCATTAGGAATGGGAAAAGGTTCCAGAGTGGCAGTTATGTCACATAACAGACCTGAATGGAATATTACAGACTTTGCTATTACCCAGATCGGCGCTTACCAGATCCCACTTTACCCTACGCTGGCAGAGCATGATATTAAATTTATTATTGAAAATGCCGAAGTAAGCGTGCTTTTTGTGGCTGATGAAACACTGTATCTGAAGGCCCGTGCTGTCTGCAATATCGTAAACGCACAAATTAAAATATACACATTTAATCAGGTGCAGGGTGCAGAGAACTGGAGTACGCTTCTGGAAGTTGGTGTCGCCGACCAAACCATTGATCTCGACTATTACCGGGCGGCGGTAACTCCGGATGATGTGCTTACTTTAATTTACACCTCTGGCACTACAGGTACGCCAAAGGGAGTAATGCTCACGCACAATAACCTGGTCCAAAATTTTAAGAACTCTGCTGTTATTTTTCCCTCGGGTGTTAAGCGCGTTTTAAGCTTCCTTCCGCTTTCTCATATTTTTGAAAGGATGATTACCTACCTGTATATCTTTACTGATGCCTCTTTGTATTACGCTGAAAGTATGGAAACTATAGTTCCTGACATACAGTTTGTTCAGCCACATGCTTTTTCTACTGTGCCACGCCTGCTGGAAAAGGTATACGATAAAATCATGGAGAAAGGTAAAGCCCTTACTGGTATCAAAAGGAAGATTTTCTTCTGGTCTGTAGAGCTGGCCGAAAAATTCGAAACATCTAATAGCTGGCTATATAATACAAAGCTGGCCATTGCCAGAAAATTGGTTTTTAAGAAATGGAAAGAAGCTCTGGGCGGGAATGTCTCAGTAATTGTGTCTGGTGGTGCAGCACTCAATCCTAAGCTTGCAAGAATATTCTGGGCGGCCGGTATGCCTGTATTTGAAGGTTATGGCCTTACTGAAACCTCCCCTGTAATAACGGTTAACCATTTTAATAATACTATGTTTGGTACAGTTGGGCCTGCAATAAATGGAGTAGAGGTAAAGATTGCTGCGGATGGAGAGGTTCTTGCAAGGGGTCATAATATTATGAAAGGTTATTACAAGAGGGAAGACCAGACTGCAGAAAATATTGATGCAGAAGGATGGTTCCATACGGGTGATATCGGTGAACTGATAGATGGAAAATTTCTTAAGATAACTGACCGTAAAAAAGAAATCTTTAAAACAACTGGTGGTAAATATGTAGCGCCCCAGATTCTTGAAAACAAATATAAAGAAAGTAATTTCATAGAGCAGATCATGGTCCTGGGAGAAAACAGGAAATTTCCGGCCGCCCTGATTGTTCCCAATTTTATATTCCTTAAAGCCTGGTGTGAGAAAAAAGGAATCAGCTGCGACAGCAATACGGAGATGATCAGCAACCCACAGGTGCATGAGCGATATATGCAGGAGATTACATCTGGATCAACCGATTTCGGTAAATGGGAGCAGGTAAAAAGGTTTATACTACTGCCAAAAGAATGGAGCATTGAAGGTGGCGAGTTTACACCAAAGCTAAGCCTTAAAAGAAAGGTGATTCTTGAAAAACATAAGGACGCGATCGAAAGGCTTTATAAGGATGCAGAAGATTATAAAGCCTAAACCAAGGAAAATGTCATAATTGCTATCAGGCCTGCCAGTTTATGGCGGGCTTTTTTTTTAACGGCTGTTGCGGTTTTTTTAGCGCACATGTTTAGTCGTTGCAACACTTTGCTTAGACAAAAAGCTGAAATAGATAAGATTTTGTGGAACATTTCAATATTGGTACAGATATTGTATTGCGTAGCAAATTACCAGTACTAAATTTACATTAAACTCATATTATGAAACAAAAACTATTCAAATGCTTGCCGGTAGCTCTAGCTGCATTATTTATCGGTGGTGCTGCACAGGCACAAGAGTCAGTTAGCGCAACTGCAAAACCGCAGTTCAGCACCTGGTCTGTTGGTGTTAACGCAGGTATACTTTCTCCAATTTCACCATTAGGAGGTAAAAATGATTTTTCTAACTGGAAATCAAGTTTAGGATACGGACTTTATATTAAGAAACAATTTACTCCATATTTCTCATTGAGATTAGATGGAATCAGAGGTAAAATCAAAGGCGATAACTCTGAGCCTTATGAAAGTGGATTAACCCCGACTGGTACTAACAGTGCTTTTGAAACTGACCTTTCTTATGCAGGAAGTTTAAATGCACAGGTAAATCTTTTTAACATTGATATGTTCAAGAAAGAAGATGTACTTCAGTTATATGTATCTGGTGGTGCCGGTTTAGCTGGTTATAAACCAACTGTTACCTCTGCAGCAGGTGTAACTACTGATTATGCTAGTGGCAAAACTATCAGTGAGCTGATTATTCCTGTAGGTGTAGGTGCTAAATTTAAACTTTCAGACCGCGTTAATTTTGACCTTGGATGGTCTGTGTATTTTGTTGATGGTGACAACCTAGACGGAACTTACCGTAATAACAACAGTGATAAATTTAACTACGCTCATGCTGGTTTAGAATTTGCATTGGGTAATGGTAAACAATTAGCTTTCCATAACCCGGTAGCTGCAACTTATGACGAAGCGGTACAAGCTAAAGCTTTAGCCGGATCATTGAAAAGTGATTTAGATAGACAGAAAGCTGAAAACGCTCAGTTAAGATCAGATATGAACGATCTGTTGAAAGATACAGATGGTGATGGTGTTGCTGATAAATTGGATAAATGTCCAGGTACGGCTTCAGGTACGGTTGTAGACGGAGCAGGTTGCCCGCTAAAAGTTCCTGCACCGGTTGTAAACGAAAAGGTTATTATTACTGAACAAGATCGTCGTGTAGTTGCTGATGCAATTAAAAACCTTGAGTTTGATTTAGGTAAAGCAACTATCAGATCTAAATCTTATCCTACATTAAACCGTGTAGCAAATTTACTGGTAGCTAAAAACTTCAGTCTTAAATTAGCAGGTCATACTGATAATACAGGTTCTGCAGAATTGAACATGAGATTATCTAAAGACAGAGCTGAATCTGTTAAAGCATACCTGGTTTCTCAGGGTGTAAATGCATCAAGAGTAGAAGCTACTGGTTATGGTTTAACCCAGCCAATTGCAACTAACAAAACTGCAGCTGGTCGTCAGAAAAACAGAAGGGTAGAATTTACCTTATACTAGTCTTAAAAAACTAAATAAACTAAGCCGCCGGATCATTTCCGGCGGCTTTTTTTTGTTCCTTTTTTTTCTTGCATTGTTATTTTTTATTAATTAGCTTTGTTATGCAAGCATAGTAATTAATGAGACAAGAGGAAACTATAGACTATTTATTAAAAGTGGTGTGGCAGAATATGTCTAACACCTATAATCAGATTGCCTCCGGATTCAACATTACGCAAGCAATTGGTTATGTGTTAATTAATATTGGTCAGGAAGGTATCGCCGTATCCCAGCTGGCCGGGCTGCTAGGCGTTAAAGCTACCAGCTTATCCAGAATATTAAATAACATGGAAGAATATAATCTGATATACAGGGAAAGCTCTCCCGAAGATAAAAGATCTGTAATTGTTTTTCTTACAGACTTTGGAAAGGAGAAACGGCAGCTGGCAAAAGGGGTGGTGCGATCTTTCAATGAATACCTAAATAAGAACCTAACTGTCCAGGAAAAGACCAGTCTGATGCAGACCCTCCAAAAAATAAATAAACTCACGTTGGCATATACAGTAACTACAGAAAACGATGAACAAAAAGATAAATAAAGTAGCGGTATTGGGCTCAGGTATTATGGGCTCACGCATTGCTTGTCACTTTGCGAATATAGGTGTAGAAGTGTTGTTATTAGATATTGCACCCAGAGAACTTAGTGCCGAAGAAAGCACTAAGGGATTAACCATAGAGCACCCATTGGTAAAAAACCGTGTGGTAAATCTTGCCTTAAGCACGGCCATTAAAACCAACCCCTCTCCAGTTTATACAAAAGATGTGCTTACTAAAATTACGACTGGCAATTTCGAAGATGATATGCCTAAGATTGCTGGTGTAGACTGGATCATAGAAGTAGTGGTAGAAAACCTTGATATTAAGAAAAAAGTGTTCGACCAGGTAGAGCAATTTCGCAAGCCAGGTACCCTGATCACTTCTAATACATCTGGCATACCTATACACCTGATGGCTGAAGGCAGGACAGAAGATTTTAAAAAACATTTCTGCGGTACGCACTTTTTCAATCCGCCAAGATATTTGCGCTTGCTGGAAGTTATACCAACCCCTTTTACTGAACCGGCAATCCTAGACTTTCTGATGCATTACGGTGACAAATTTTTGGGCAAAACCACTGTATTATGCAAAGATACACCGGCATTTATCGCCAACCGGGTGGGGGTATACGCTATTATGGCACTGCTGCACCTGGTAGATAAACTAGATCTTACCGTAGAGGAAGTAGATAAATTTACAGGCCCGGCACTGGGCAGACCAAAGTCTGCAACCTTCCGGACATCTGATGTTGTAGGACTGGATACCATGATTAAGGTAGCAAAAGGACTTTATGATAATTGTCCGGATGATAAGGCGCATAAGCTATTTGAACTTCCTTCGTATGTAACGAAAATGGAAGAGAATAAATGGCTGGGCGATAAAACTAATCAGGGCTTTTATAAAAAAACCAAAACTACTGAAGGTAAAACCGAAATTCTGGCATTAGACCTTAAAACTCTAGAATATCGTCCTCAGCAAAAAGTAAAGTCAGCTACCCTTGAACTTACCAAGCCCATCGAAAACCTTAGGGAAAGAATGAAGGTTTTTGCTGCTGGTAAAGATAAGGCAGCAGAGGTGTTCAGACACTCATTTTTTGGGTTGTTTGAATATGTATCCGACCGTATTCCTGAAATTTCTGATGAGCTGTTTCGTATAGATGATGCCATGCGTGCAGGTTTTGGCTGGGAACTGGGGCCGTTTGAAGTGTGGGATGCTGTTGGTGTGGCAGAAGCTATTTCCGGGATGAAGCAATATGGACATGAGGCTGCAACATGGGTACATGAAATGCTGAATGCCGGTCATACCTCATTCTATAAAGTGGAAGCTGGCGTAAAAAAATATTATGATATACCTAGTAAATCTTATCTGCCGGTTCCTGGTGCTGATGAATTTATTATCCTTGATAATATCCGTGGAAATAAAACGATATGGAAAAATTCTGGTGCTTCTATCATCGATTTAGGTGATGGCATCCTGAATGTAGAATTCCATTCAAAAATGAATACAATTGGCGGTGATACGCTGCAGGCCATTAATAAGGCTATAGACCTGGCAGAAAAAGACTACCGTGGCGTAGTAATTGGCAATGACGGGGCTAACTTTTCTGCAGGTGCAAATGTTGGAATGATCTTTATGATGGCAGTTGAGCAGGAATGGGATGAGCTGAATTTTGCAATCAGAAGTTTTCAGAATACCTCCATGCGCATCAGATACTCTTCTATCCCTGTAGTGGTAGCGCCGCATAATTTAACATTGGGTGGTGGCTGCGAATTCAGTTTGCATGCAGATCATGTACAGCTTAATGCAGAAACTTACATGGGACTGGTAGAGTTTGGTGTAGGCGTAATTCCAGGCGGTGGCGGAACAAAAGAGTTTGCGCTGCGTGCCTCTGATGAATATAAAGATGATCAGATTGTTCAAAATGTTTTAAAAGACAGATTCCTCACCATAGGTATGGCCAAAGTGAGTACCTCCGGTTTGGAGGCTTATGATTTAGGCTATCTGCAAAAAGATAAATTTGCTATCAGCATGAACAGAAGCAGACTGATTGCCGATGCAAAGGCGAAAGCTATTGAACTGGCCGATGCGGGGTATACACAGCCCGTTAGAAGGAAAGATATCAAAGTGTTGGGTAAACAGGGACTGGGTATTGTTTATGCCGGTGCAAACACTATGTATTCCGGACACTATATCTCGGAGCACGACAAGAAAATTTCAGAAAAGCTTGGGTATGTAATGTGTGGGGGAGATCTTTCTTCTCCCACCGAAGTAACAGAACAATATCTGCTGGACCTGGAAAGAGAAGCTTTCCTATCGCTGTGCGGAGAAAGAAAAACCCTGGAACGTATACAAAGCATTGTTACCAAAGGCAAACCACTGCGTAACTAGCAGCGGATTTATATTTATGAATTTTTAAATATCACAAAATGCAAGAAGCATATATCATAGCAGGATTACGTACAGCGGTTGGCAAGGCCCCGCGCGGCGTATTTCGTTTTACCAGGGCTGATGACCTGGCTGCAGAAGTAATCAGACAGTTGGTAGCCTCGGTACCCAACCTTGATAAAGAACAAATAGATGATGTAATTGTAGGTAATGCTACGCCGGAAGCAGAACAGGGACTTAACATTGGGAGAATGATTTCTCTGATGGGTCTGGATACAGATAAAGTGCCTGGGGTAACTGTAAACAGGTACTGTGCATCTGGGCTTGATACTATCGCTACAGCGGTAGCAAAGATCAGGAGTGGAATGGCAGACTGTATAATTGCCGGTGGAGTAGAAGTAATGTCAGGAATGCCCTTTGGCGGCTGGAAAGTTGTGCCAAATGATGTGGTAGCGAAAAAGAACCCTGATTGGTACTGGGGTATGGGCCTTACTGCAGAAGCAGTAGCGAACGAGTACAAGGTAAACCGGGAAGATCAGGATGAGTTTGCTTATCAGTCACATCAAAAAGCTATAGAGGCCATAAAAAATGGTCACCTTAAAGCTGGTATTGCACCTGTTACCATCACAGAAAATTACCTGAATGGTGATATGAAGAAGAAAACCCGGCAGTATACAGTAGATACAGATGAAGGGCCACGTGCAGATACGAGTCTGGATAAACTGGCTAAACTTAAACCGGTATTTGCGGCAGACGGTAGCGTTACTGCTGGTAATTCGTCACAAACTTCAGACGGGGCTGCCTTTGTACTGGTGGTTTCAGAAAGTAAATTAAAAGAATTAGGTATAGAACCCATAGCACGCCTGGTAAGTTATGGCGTAATAGGTGTACCACCTAGAATTATGGGTATCGGTCCGATTGACGCCATTCCTCTCGCCCTAAAAAAAGCAGGTCTAAGTCTGGAACAAATGGATTTGATAGAACTGAATGAAGCTTTTTCATCACAATCACTGGCCATAATCCGCAGCCTTGGTCTTAATACCGAAAAGCTGAATGTTAACGGCGGCGCTATTGCCTTGGGTCATCCGCTTGGCTGTACCGGGGCAAAACTCTCAGTCCAGATCTTTAATGAGCTGAAACGCCGTCAGGGAAAATATGGAATGGTTACCATGTGCGTGGGAAGCGGACAAGGTGCTGCCGGAATTTTTGAAATGTTATAGAAATTTAATGAGCCTTCTGGCTTACCGGAAGGATTTAACCAATATAAATCTGTTAAGAACATGGAAACTACAGAAAAGAAAATTGTTAAAGGCGGTGACTTCCTGATTAGGGAAACAGCTTACCAGGATGTTTTTATACCTGAAGAATTTGATGAAGAGCAGCAGATGATTGCGCAGACCTGTCGCGATTTTCTGAGCTCAGAGGTTTATCCAAACCTTGATCGCATAGATCAGCAGGAAGAAGGTCTGATGGAATCTTTGATGACAAAGGCCGGTGAGCTGGGTTTATTAGGTGTATCTATTCCTGAAGAATATGGCGGATTTGGTAAGAACTTTAATACCTCCATGCTGGTAACAGATATTATCGGCGCAGGGCATTCCTTTGCTGTCGCGTTATCTGCACATACAGGAATTGGTACACTGCCAATACTTTACTACGGCAACGAAGAACAGAAACAAAAATACATTCCAAAACTTGGAACGGGCGAATGGAAAGCTTCCTATTGCTTAACAGAACCTAACTCAGGATCAGATGCCAATTCTGGTAAAACCAAAGCTAAACTAACCGAAGATGGAAAGCACTATGTGATCAATGGTCAGAAGATGTGGATCACCAATGGTGGCTTTGCAGATATTTTTATTGTATTCGCTAAAATTGATGATGATAAAAACCTAACTGCTTTTATTGTTGAGCGCGGATTTGGAGGCATAACTATGAATCCTGAAGAGCATAAAATGGGAATTAAGGGATCTTCAACCAGACAAGTATTTTTCAACGATTGTATGGTTCCGGTAGAGAATATGCTCTCTGAACGGCAGAATGGATTCAAAATCGCTGTTAATATTTTAAATATCGGTCGGATAAAGTTAGCGGCAGGTGCGTTAGGTGCTTCAAAGGAAGTGATCAGTCACGCTATTAACTATTCTAATGAAAGGATCCAGTTTGAACGTCCTATTTCTAAATATGGCGCTATACGTTTCAAACTTGCTGAAATGGCCACTAAGGTTTACGCAGTAGAATCAGCAAATTACCGTGCCGGTCAGAATATAGATGATGCTTACGATGCATTGGTAGCCGGAGGTATGGATAAAAGCAAAGCAAAACTGAAATCTACTGAACAGTTTGCAGTGGAATGTGCAATACTTAAAGTTTGGGGATCTGAAGCACTTGATTATGTGGTAGATGAAGGTGTTCAGGTTTATGGCGGTATGGGATATTCAGCAGATGCACCAATGGACAGGGCCTACCGCGATGCAAGGATTAACCGGATATTTGAAGGTACAAATGAAATTAATCGCTTATTGACGGTAGATATGATGCTCAAGCGGGCAATGAAAGGTGAACTCGACCTCATGACCCCTGCTACTGCTGTAGCCGCAGAACTCATGTCTATCCCTGATTTTGCTGAGCCTGACGAAACGCTGTTTGCTGCTGAGAAGAAAATCATCAGTAATTTGAAGAAAGCAACCTTAATGGTTGCCGGAGCGGCAGTGCAAAAGCTGATGATGAGCTTATCTAAAGAACAGGAAATCTTGATGAACATTGCAGATATGGCCAGCTATACCTACGTGGCAGAATCTGTTATGCTGAGAACTGAAAAACTGGTTAATCAGAGAGGGGTTGAAGTCTGCGAAGGGCAATTGAATATGATGCGCGTTTACTTTGTGGAAGCGGTAGATGGCCTGCAAAAAGCAGGTAAGGAAGCACTTTGGGCTTTTGCGGAAGGTGATGAACAGCGCATGATGCTGGTAGGATTAAAACGATTTACAAAAATGGATCCTTTTAATGTGAAAGATGCCAGACAAAAAGTGGCGCAAGAACTAATTGCCGCTAACAAATACTGTTATTAATCACCAGAAAATTAGGGCCACCACCTGGTTGTGGCTTATTGAGTGCCTGTATTTTAAATACAGGCACTTTTTTGTATTTGTTAAAATTGGTTAAATATTGTGGCGTCCCTAATAAAAGAGTATTTTTGTGCAATATGACGAAAAGTACAGCCCTAATGGTTTGCGGTTTGATTGCATGTTGTTTCGCAGCTTGTAAAACGGATCCAGCATATGACAGAGATGTCCAGCTGCCTAAGGACCTTGATATCATTGCCAAATATATTCAGGATAATAATATCATAGCCGCTAAAACTGCTGATGGGTTATATTATACGATCATCAGGCCCGGAGAAGGTACTGTCCAACTTGCTTTACAAGATACGGTAATGGTACATTATGTAGCCAGAACACTGAAAGGTGTAATGTACGATTCTACAAGGACCAACATAGATTCAAATGCTACCAGGTTTGTTTTAGGAAGTAGTATTGAAGGATGGCAAAAGGGTATTCCACTTATCCAGCCTGGAGGAAGGATCAGATTAATTGTACCCTCTGTATTGGCCTATCAGAACAGGGAAATTGATACTATACTGGTTGCCAATTCAAATCTGGATTTCGATATCCGGTTAATAAAAGTTTTAAAATTTAAGAACCCATAGAATTACAAATACATAATAATGCTTAAAAAGTTATCAGGATATACGCTGGCCTTAATTGGTCTTACCATTCTTTTTAGTTCGTGCAAGAAAGATTATGAATCAATCCAAAGCGTAGACGCAAAGAAAATTACAGATTACATTTCCAAAAATAATCTAACCGGATTGATGAAAGAAGATTCATTGAAAACGGGTTATTACTACCAGATACTAAGCCCTGGTACAGGTACAACTTACAAAAATACAGATTCGGTATTGTATAATGGGGTTGTTCAATCTCTCGAAAATTCAACCGTTTATTTAACTACTGATACAAATGGCAATCTAGGTACCTATGTAGGTTATACAAACACCTTAAATGGAGCCTCAATTCCTGCCATACGAGATGTAATAACAAAACTTAAACCGGGCGGTAAGGCAAGAATTATTTTACCCTCATATCTGGCATTTGGCAAGAATGGCTTAGATGCAAGTAACATTCCCTCTAATGAAAATATTGATTTGTATATCAATACAGCTCCGGAGAAAATTCAATGGCAGTTAGACGACCGTCGGTTAAGAGCATTTATTGCCGCAAAGGGCTTAACAATGATCAAGGACGACTCCAGGGTATATTATTCGATTTCTGCAGTAGGTACTGGCACAGAGGTTATCTCCTTAACATCAACCGTTACCGCAAAATATACTCTTAGATTAATTGATGGGACTGTCGTGCAAAGCAGCACCGATGGTACTTTTTCTGCTGTTTTAAATACTGTGATACCTGCCTGGCAAAAAGTACTTCCAGGAAAACTTTTGGCTGGGGGTAAGATCAGAATGTTAATTCCTTCAGACTTAGCATATGGAACAATAGGTCAGACCGGTATTACTGCAAATGCATGTCTAGATTACGATATTGAAGTTACTGCCGTAACAAATTAAAAATATCAGAAGCCCTTAACCATTAAGGGCTTCTTTAAATACTTTGAGGATTCTTTCTCTTGCAAAAGCATGGTCAACAATAGGTTGGGTATGCTTTTCTTGTTTATACTCAGGCGCCCATCTGTAGATATAGCTATTTTTTGGATCAAAGCGCTTCGCCTGTAAAGCAGGATTAAAGACCCTGAAATAAGGTGCAGCATCATTTCCGCAGCCACATGCCCATTGCCAGCCGCCTACATTACTCGCCATTTCATAGTCCAGAAGCTTTTCTGCAAAGTAAGCTTCGCCCCAGCGCCAGTCAATCAATAGATGTTTGGTTAAGAAGCTGCCCACTATCATTCTTACCCGGTTATGCATAAAACCTGTTTGGTTCAACTGGTTCATGCCTGCGTCCACTATAGGATAGCCTGTTTTACCAGTCTTCCAGGCTTCAAAATCTTCTTCCTTGTTCAGCCACCTGATTTTGTCATATGCCGGTTTAAAAGATTGAGTGGCAATTTGCGGGAAGTGAAATAAGATCATCATATAAAATTCCCGCCAAACCAGTTCAGACAGCCAGGTTTTGGCATTCGCTTCAATAGCGGTTGTTGCTGCTTCTCTTATACTTACCGTTCCGAAACGCAGGTGCAGTCCAATCCGGCTGGTAGCTTCATCACCTGGATAATCCCTTCGTGCTTCATATACCGCCAGCTTTTCTTTGAAATTTGCTGAAGGAAAATGTTGCTCAGACCTGGTAAATCCCAATTTGGATAATTCTGGGAATGGCAAGGGTGGTGTCTGGTATAGATGTTTATTATATTTTTCTACCGGATAAGCCTTCAGAAAGAAATCTGTAAGTTTCTTTTCCCATGCCCTGAAATAGGGGGTAAATACAGTATAAGGTTTTCCATCGGCCTTGGTTACTTCATTCTTTTCAAAAATTACCTGGTCTTTATAGGTCTGGAAGGATATAGATTCGGTTTGCAGAAATTCCATTAATCCCTTATCTCTTTCTATTGCATATGGCTCATAATCATGATTGGCAAAAACCCCCTTTATTTTGTAGTTTGACAACATTTCAGCCCATACCTCTTCTGGAGTTCCATATTTCACGAGTAATGATGAACCATGTGCGTGCAGCTCCTCATTCAATTTTAGCAGCTGATCATAAATGAATGTTACCCTTGCGTCCTGCCGGTCATGTAAATCATCCAGTATCTTTTTATCAAATATAAAGAGCAGTAATACCGGTGCTTCAGTTTTAAGCGCATGGTATAATGCAGCATTATCATTTAACCTCAGGTCTCTCCTCAGCCAGCATACATTGATTTCTTTCTCCATTAATTATATATATCGGCCAATGCCGGTTCAAGATGCGTAAATTTAAATTTATAACCGCTATTGCAAAGCTTTTCAGCAGAGGTACGGTTACTGTTCAGTACAATGGTACCCATCTCGCCAAGTACCAATGTTAGTACTGCCTTTGGCACCTTTAGAGGCCATACAGGTCGGTGCAATTCTTTTGCAATCGCCTTAGTCATGGTTATGTTGGTAACAGGAAAAGGGGCGCAGGCATTATATACCCCATGCATCTGTAAATGGTCTAGCGCATGGAGGTAAACCTCAGTCATATCCTGATGATGTATCCATGGAACCCATTGTTTACCACTACCCAGGGCTGCACCCGCAAACATCTTAACTGGTTTAGACATTTCTGCAAGCGCACCGCTTTCTTTACTTAATACCACCCCAGTCCTCAATTTAATTACTCTCAATCCAAGATTTTTCATTAAATCTGCTGCGGCTTCCCATTGTACACAGCATTCAGATAGAAAATCAGTCCCCGGAATAGATTCTTCTGTCAGTAATTCATCACCACGATTGCCATAAATTCCTACCGCCGCAGCAGATATAAAAGTTTTTACCTCATTACTGGTGTTACTTAGTGTTTTGTATAGAAGCTTAGTAGATTCTACCCTACTGTCAATAATATCCTTCTTGCGCTCAGTTGTCCATCTCCCTGACGATATGTTTTCGCCAGCCAGATGCACTATTGTATCTATTCCTTCCATACTGGCAGGGTCTATCGTTTGCTTTTTTACATCCCATAAAAAAACATTTACCCCATTGATCTGTTGGGGCTTTCGAGATAGAATAGAAACCCGATCACCACGACTGAGTAAAGTTGATATTAAATCTTTGCCAAGCATGCCAGTGGCGCCTGTTAGTAAAATATGCCGGTTCATCATTCAATAACTAGAATCTGTAGCTTTTAGTTTTACAGTTGCTGGCTTTTAGCCCTAATTTGTTTTGCTTTTGTAAATATTGCCTTACGTATTAGATGTTAGAATAAAAATGCTATATTTTTGATCTTCACAATAGAAATTTAGTATTAACTGAATGAAATCTAAGAAAATACTCGTCTGGTTCAGAAATGATCTGCGGTTGCATGATAACGAAATGTTAGTGGAAGCAATTGCAAAATCAGACAGTATTCTGCCGGTTTATTTTTTTGATCCCGCTTATTTTGAAGAATCTGAAGAAGGTGTAAAAAAAAGCAGTGATAGCAGGATCCGCTTTCTAATCGAAAGTGTGTCTGCACTTAGAAAATCTCTGCTGGCCAAAGGCGGCAATTTGCTGGTCGTGACTGGTAAGCCGGAAGATCATATGGCTGCCCTGGTAGAACAGTATGAAATTGCCGAAGTCTATCATCACAGGGAGGTGGCTACCGAAGAAACCACTGTATCATCCAATGTTGAAGACCTGCTTTGGAAGCTCAAAGTTAACCTCAAACATTTTATAGGCCATACTTTATATAATAAAGAAGACCTTCCGTTCCCTATAAAAGATATTCCTGATGTATTTGCTCAGTTTAAAAAGAAAACTGAACGTGATGCGATGGTAAAAGACTGCTTTCCGGCACCTGAAACGATTACCATTGTTGATGTGGAAGAATGGGGCGACATACCGGTATGGGATACTTCTATAATTGCCAGCTCGAGTGGGGGAGAGCAGGAAGGTATCAGACATCTTGAAGATTTATTCCAGGAAGGCGGAGAAATTTATCAGAAAATAAGTGCAAAGGCACCATTGGATAAGGCTGTGTATTTGTCTAAACTGTCACCCTGGCTGGCCTTAGGCTGCCTGTCACCAAGAAAAGTTTATTGGGCAGTTAAAGATGCAGAACGCAGGTTTGGAAACAACCCCAATTTCAGTCATATTATTTTAGGATTATTATGGCGTGATTATTTCCGATTTATGTTTAAAAAACATACTGCCAATTTCTTTAGTAGTTTAGTGAATGAGACGGATGCAACATTAAGCACCGAAGCTTATCAACTGCAATTACAGCTTTGGCAGCAGGGGCATACTGGTCATGCATTGGTAGACCGCTATATGCAGGAGCTTAATGATACCGGTTATATTTCTCATGCAGGCAGGTTACTGGTAGCAACTTTCCTGATTTACATATTAAAGCTCAACTGGATTGACGGGGCGACCTATTTTGAACAGAAACTTTTAGATTATTCTCCTGCCAGCAATTGGGGTAACTGGGCCAATGTGGCTATAGGGGCTAAAGACCCACGCTCAAAAAACACGTTTGATCTGGACAAGCAGATTAAAATGCTTGACCTTGAAATTCTGAACCCTTCATAACCGTTATTTCCATAGCTGCAAACAATGTTTAGCTGCTTCTACAAAGTAGAATTCTGAAAACATTTTTGTTTAAGGCTTGTTATTTATACGCGTGAAAAAATATTCGATCAGTGATGTAGAAAGCCTAATCGGCATTAAAGCACATACCATACGTGCATGGGAGTCACGATATAACCTGGTTCCTCCTAAAAGAACTCCTACCAATATCCGTTTTTACGATGAAGACGATTTAAAGCTGCTGTTAAATATTGTTACCCTGAATGGTAAAGGTTATAAAATCAGCAGGATCGCAAAAATGAGCATGCAGCAGATTTCCGAACTGGTTACGCAATTCCAGTCAGACTGGAAAAGCGACGCTGTTCAGGTACTTCAACTGTCAAACGCCACACTTAAATTCGACGAAGTTGCTTTTGCAAAGGTACTTTCAGGCTGCATCAGGGAAATGGGTTTAACCACAACAATGGATCTGGTTTTGTTTCCTTTTATGAAGAAAGTAGGCATGCTTTGGCAAACCGGTGCTATTAACCCTTCACATGAACATTTTGCATCCAACCTTATCAGGGATCGGATTATAGTTGAAATAGACAAATTAACAAAACCTGATAAAGAAGATCGTAAACGTTTCCTTTTATTCCTGCCAGAAGCCGAAATGCATGAGACAGGATTACTATTTGCAAGATATCTGCTCAAAAAGTGCGGTATGGATACCCTATATCTGGGGCCCGAAATTCCCTATGCAGATGTTAAAAAGGTAGTTGCCAGCTATAAACCAGATTATGCCTTTATTGTACTTACCTCCCTGAACCTGGGAAAAGATATCAATAAAATTATTGGAAGGGTAATGGAGTATATGGATGTTGAACTGATAGTTGCCGGAAGTTTAATCTCCGAATTCGATATTCTTGTTAATGACCGTCTCAGACCATTAAAAAACGTTTGTGATATCGTTGATTTTCTTGAAGAATTATAGCTGTTTTATAAGGTAAAATCCTAATTTTGCCATACTTATACCAATTCTTAAACAATGGATAATTTATCTTATCTCAACGGCGCAAATGCCGAATACATCGATTCTATTTATCAAACTTATAAAGAAGATCCTGCTGCAGTTGAATATGGCTGGCAAAAATTTTTTGAAGGCTTTGATTTTGGAAGGGGAGCTGATGCAGTATCAACCAGCGGTGATGCCCCTGAGCATTTCCTGAAAGAAGTTAATGTTTTAAACTTAATCAATGGCTACCGTCAGCGCGGTCACCTGTTCACTCAGACAAATCCTGTAAGAGAACGCCGTCACCACTTGCCAACATTGGATATTGCTAATTTTGGTTTAAGTGATGCTGATCTTAATACAGTTTTCAATTCAGGTGTTGAACTTGGAATTGGTGCTGCGAAACTTAGCGACATTATCGACTTTCTGAAAAAAACCTATTGCAGGTCTATCGGTGCTGAATATAAATTTGTTCGTACACCGGAAGTACTAAGCTGGATTGAGCATAAAATGGAAAGTGTGCAGAACACGCCAAATTTCTCTATCGACGAAAAGAAAAGAATACTCCGTAAGCTGAACGAAGCTGTCAGCTTCGAAAACTTCTTAGGTACAAAGTTTCTCGGACAAAAGCGTTTTTCACTGGAAGGTGCAGAAGCTTTGATCCCTGCCCTGGATTCAGTAATTGAAAAGGGTGCCAAACTTGGTATTGAAGAATTTGTAATTGGTATGGCTCACAGGGGGCGCTTAAACGTTCTTGCCAATATCATGCAGAAAACCTATAAAGATATTTTTGCTGAATTTGAAGGTAAAGGATATAGTGCAGAATCACCTTTTGGTGGCGATGTAAAATATCACCTTGGTTACTCTACTGATGTAACTACCAATGAAGGTAAAAACGTCCATTTAAGTTTATGCCCTAACCCATCACACCTTGAAACAGTAAATGGTGTGGTTGAAGGGATGACACGTTCAAAAATCGATTTTAAATACGATGGAGATAATTCACGTATTGCCCCGATTTTAATCCATGGTGATGCCTCTGTGGCAGGCCAGGGTATTGTTTATGAAGTTATTCAGATGGCCGGACTGGATGGTTACAAAACAGGTGGTACAATCCACCTGGTAATCAATAACCAGATAGGTTTCACTACAAACTATAAAGATGGCCGTACCAGTACTTATTGCACTGATATCGCCAAAGTTACCTTATCTCCGGTTTTCCATGTGAATGGGGATGATGTGGAAGCACTGGTATATGCCATAAACCTGGCAATGGAATACCGTCAGAAATATAAAAATGACGTATTTATTGATATCCTTTGCTACCGCAGGTTTGGTCATAATGAGGCAGATGAACCTAAGTTTACCCAGCCTTTATTATACAAAAGTATTGAGCAGCATGCCAACCCAAGAGATATTTATATCAAACAATTGATTGGTGAAGGTAAAGTTGAAGAAAGCCTGGCAAAAGAAATGGAAGTAGAATTCCGCGGTATTTTACAGCAAAGACTGAATGAAGCAAAAGAGATTACCTCTACCTATACAGAGGTTAAATTTGCCGGTGCATGGTCTGAAATGCGTCTTGCCAATCCAAAAGATTTTGATGAGTCGCCAGATACTTCTGTTGATGAAGCAACATTATTAGGCATTGCAGAAAGTATCAGTACTCTGCCTGCCGACAAAAAATTCTTTAAAAAAATAGAGAAGTTATTCTCTGAGCGTAATAAAATGGCAACCGCCACCCATATTTTTGATTGGGCAATGGGCGAACAGATGGCCTATGCTACTTTACTTGCAGAAGGTAAAAGGGTACGTTTAAGTGGTCAGGATGTTGAACGGGGTACTTTCTCTCACCGTCATGCCGTATTAACACTTGAAGATTCTGAAGAAGAATATATCCCTCTTGCAAATCTTTCTGAAGCACAGGCCCCATTTGATATTTACAATTCGCACCTGTCAGAATATGGTGTTTTAGGCTTTGAGTATGGTTATGCTATGGCTAATCCCAATGCATTAACTATTTGGGAAGCACAGTTCGGTGATTTCTTTAACGGAGCACAGATTGTGGTAGATCAGTATATTGCCAGTGCAGAAACTAAATGGCAACGTGAAAATGGTTTGGTAATGCTATTACCACATGGTTATGAAGGACAGGGACCTGAGCACTCTTCTGCAAGGATTGAGCGTTTTATGGAGTTATGTGCAGATTACAATATGCAGGTAACGAACTGTACTACGCCGGCCAATTTTTTCCATGCTATTCGCAGACAGTTTAAACGCGATTTCAGAAAGCCACTGGTTGTTTTCACACCTAAAAGTTTATTACGTCACCCCGCCTGTGTATCTCCATTAACAGATTTTACTGAAGGTAAGTTCCGAGAAGTAATTGATGATGTAAACGTAAACAAAGCCGATGTAAAAAGGGTGTTGTTCTGCAGCGGTAAGATTTATTACGAGTTACTTGAAAAACAACAGAAAGACCAGATCAGGGATGTTGCAATTGTAAGGGTAGAGCAACTTTATCCAACACCTCTTGTTCAGATGGAGCAGGTTTACAATAGCTATACCAATGCAAAAGAAGCTATATGGGTTCAGGAAGAGCCTGAGAACATGGGTGCATGGCCATATTTTCTGCGTAAAACCAGAAAAACTGCTTTCAGAAATATAGAAGTGATTTCAAGAAATGAAAGCAGCAGTACCGCTACTGGTTTTGCAAAACAACATGCAGACCAGCAGGCAGCAATTCTTGCAAAAGCTTTTCAAACTCAGGTTACAGAAGAGGATGAGAAGATTGCAAAAAAATCAGTGAACAAAGTATATAACGTAGATTAGAAAATATAATACATCAATTATGAGTCTAGAAATAAAAGTTCCGCCAGTAGGGGAGTCAATTACCGAAGTTGTTTTATCCCGTTGGGTTAAAAACGATGGTGATGCTGTAGCAATGGATGAAGTGATCGCCGAATTAGAGTCTGATAAAGCCACTTTTGAATTAACTGCTGAAAAAGCCGGAACTTTGAAAATAGTAGCTGCCGAAGGTGATACATTAGCAATCGGAGCGGTAGTGTGTAGTATAGAAGAAGGTGCCGCAGATGCTGCACCTGCAGCAGATTCTCCTGTTGCAGAAAAAGCTGCAGTTACAGAAGATAAACAAGCTGCTCCTGCAGCTGAGAAATCTGAAAGCTATGCCGCAGGTACACCATCTCCTGCAGCAGGTAAAATTCTTGCAGAAAAAGGTGTTGATGCTGGTTCGGTTAAAGGATCTGGTGTTGATGGCAGAATTACCAAAGAAGATGCATTAAAAGCTGAAAAAGCCGCGCCTGCTAAACCAGCAGCCCCGGCAGCGGTTTCTGCTCCGGCACCAGTGGCAGGTTCAAGAAATGAACGCAGAGAAAAAATGTCTCCATTGCGAAAAACTGTTGCTAAACGTTTAGTAGCCGTCAAAAATGAAACAGCAATGTTAACTACATTTAATGAAGTTAATATGAAGCCAATCATGGATCTGCGTGGAAAATATAAAGATCAGTTTAAGGAGAAGCATGGTGTTGGTTTAGGCTTTATGAGTTTCTTTACAAAAGCTGTTTGCGAAGCAATGAAAGATTTTCCATCTGTTAATGCAAGGATTGATGGAGAGTCTGTTGTATTTAATGATTTTGTAGATGTATCAATTGCTGTTTCAGCTCCGAAAGGACTGGTAGTCCCAATTATCAGAAATGCAGAAAGTATGAGCCTGGCACAGATTGAAAAATCTGTAATTGAACTGGCAACTAAAGCACGTGACAGTAAATTAACAATTGATGAAATGACAGGCGGAACCTTTACGATCACCAACGGTGGCGTATTTGGTTCAATGATGTCTACACCTATTATCAATGCACCTCAGTCTGCAATTTTAGGAATGCACAATATAATTGAGCGCCCTATAGCAGAAAAAGGTGAAGTTGTTATCTGTCCGATGATGTATCTTGCATTATCTTATGATCACCGTATTATTGACGGCAGAGAGTCTGTAGGCTTCCTTGTAAGGGTTAAACAATTGTTGGAAGATCCAGCACGTTTACTTTTAGGTATATAATATAAAACAATAATTCAACGCCCGCCGGTGCCCCGGCGGGCTTTTTTGTTTTACGACAAAGTAATTATTTTCTTTGCCATCTCCCCGTCATATATTCTAGGCTAAATTATTCTGAAATCTATTTCATTATTTTTGTGCTGTGAAAAAAAGCTACATACTGGTATTACTACTTATTGCTGGTTTAACGTCTCAGGCTCAGGAGAATTTAAATCAATCTGAAAAAACAATCACTATAGGCAAAAGCCTGTTTGGTAATGAGGTTAAACGAAACTTTTCAAGAAAAGGAGATTTCTTTTTCCATTGGGGGTATAACCATTCCTGGTATGGTAAAAGTGATATCAGGTTCCAGGGACCAAATTATGACTTTACACTCAAAGATGTAGTTGCCCATGACAGGCAATCTAAACTGAGTCTCGATTATCTCAATCCCGGATTAATTACGGTACCGCAATACAACATTAGGGTAGGTTATTTTATAAAAGATAACTATAGTGTATCCATTGGCTGGGACCATATGAAATATGTAATGGATATTCCGCAAACGGTAGCCATTACCGGAACCATTGGCGATCAGATTTCTACACCTGGTGTACCTACAGGTACGTTTGCGGGTACCTACAATGGTCAGCTGATCAATGTTACCCCTCAGATGCTGGCTTATGAACATACTGATGGCTTCAACTATGCAAACATTGAAGTTGAAAGATATGATGATATATGGGTTGCACCTTCAAGAGAAACCTCACTTACCTTAGAAACCGGTTTAGGCTTAGGAATGATGGTACCTCGCTCTGATGTTCATTTGTTTGAACAGGGTAGAAATAACCACTGGAACGTTGCCGGCTATGGCTTCTCTGCTAAAATGGGTTTGAAGTTCTATATTACCAGAGGCTTGTATTTGCAGAATACTACCAAAGTAGGCACAACCAATCTGAAGAATGTGCACACTACTGGTAGGGATGATATTGATAAAGCGAGTCAAAAGATCAACTACGTAGAGAATATGTTTGTTATCGGTTACCAGTTTTAAACCAGTAAGTTCATACATATAAAAGGGTAAGGTTGCAGAACCTTAACCTTTTATTTTACCTACAGTTTTTTGACCCTTCCAGAGCCCAGTATAGTTTTTTCGATGGTTGGGCTGCCAGAATAAAAAACATTACCAGAGCCACTGATTACTGCTTCAATACTCTTGCTTGCATTGATATATACATTGGCAGATCCGCTAACCTGTACAGAAAGGTCACCTACTGTAAGATCTTTTCCATTAAATTGTCCTGATCCGCTCAGTGTTACACTGGAATTTTCAGCTTTTCCGCCGATATTCATATTGCCTGAGCCGCTGATTACTCCTGTAAATGATTTAACATTTACGTCAGCCCTGATACTGCCAGAACCACTTAGCGTAGCACTAAGATCAGTACCTGATAATATGTTTTGTATTTCTATATCTCCAGAACCGCTTTTGGTAAGAGAGCTGAGCTTTCTTGCCTTGATGTAAGCTGTAATTCTGGCATTTCTGAATTTCCTAGACCAATCACTCCACTTTGTTAAGGGTCTGATAATCAATATGCCATTGCTGATCTCAGTGGTAAGCCCGGCAATAGCATCAGCATCACCCTCCATCCGTATACTTTCTTTATTACCCATGGTAACTACCACATTTATTGGTCCACCCGTAGCTATACCTTTAAAATTGCCGGTTGCCTTTTCTTCCTGTAGCTGAGCAGACCTGGTAATGGTTATTGCACAACAGGTATTTGCATTGGTGCTGAAATGTGATAAACATAGCACTGAAATAAAGAAGTGGTTTAATTTTTTCATCTGTTAAGGTTTTTGGTTATAGAGATAAGACAGCAGAATTTTAATTATGTTGCATCAAATCCGAAATCTGTATTCATCATTCTGAAAATACCTTATTCTTTTTTCAACAGGATATAGAAATTAGGATCTGCTTTAAATTCTGTGTCAGTGATACCTTCAATAGCAGCTGTTTTCCATGTTGAAGCTGGTTTGATCAGACTATAGCTGCCCGGTTTAAGGCCCACTTTTACTGGCATTTCAAAGCCACTTACCGTATTAGTCCAACGATAGCTTAACTGACCATTTTTAATATGATAACTCAATACAGGTATTTTGGTGGTCCTAAGATACTGGTCAAAGATCTTTGACAAGTTCAGGCCGCTTTTTTTGGCCATATAAGTTTCTATCTGTTGAGTGGTAACAGTCTGATGGTAGAATGTTTTATTCAAACCTCTTAACAACTGCCTGAATTTCTCATCATCATTGATGAGCTGTCTGATCGTATGTATCAAATTGGCGCCCTTCGGATACATATCACCAGAGCCTTCTTTATTAACATTGTAATCTCCGATAACAGGAATATCATTAGCAATGATTTTCCTTAAACCCTCCACATATTGAGTTGCAGCTTGTTTTCCATATTCAGACTCCAGAAACAGGGCCTCAGAATAATTAGTGAAACTTTCGTGGATCCACATGTCTGCAATGTCTTTGGCTGTAATGTTATTACCAAACCACTCATGTCCGCTTTCATGAACGGTAATGAAGTCGAACTTTAAACCCCATCCAGTGCCAGATAAATCCCTGCCAAGGTAGCCCATTTTAAACTGGTTGCCATAAGCAACGGCACTCTGGTGTTCCATTCCAAGATGTGGGGCCTGCACAAGTTTATATCCGTCCTTATAAAAAGGGTAGGGGCCAAACCAATATTCAAAAGATTTGATCATCGGTTTTACATCTGCATCCCAGTGTGGCCTGGCTTTGGTGCTATCCTCTTTCAGCGACCAGAAATCGAGGCTTAAGTTTCCATCTTCCCCTTTATAGTTGTCAGACCAATGTGCATATTTTCCAATATAGAAGCTTACACTATAGTTATTGATTGGATTGCCTACAAACCAATTATACTTCTGATATCCATCTGCTTCCCTGGTAATGCTACGTAACCTGCCATTCGAAATTTCCTGCAGGCCTTCAGGTACACTGATACTGATTAGCAGACTGTCAACTTCATCACTTTGATGATCTTTGTTTGGCCACCATGAGCTGGCACCAAAACCCTGGCAGGCAACAGATATCCATGGATTACCAGCCTTATCTTTACTGAAAATGAAGCCCCCATCCCATGGTGGTCTTCTGGCAATTACCGGGTTTCCGGAATAAAAAACAGTGAACTTATCCTTGGTGCCTTTTTTTATGGTCTTCGGAAAATCTACATATACTGCATTTAATTCCCTTTTATAAAGAAGCTCCTGACCATTATATATTACTTTTTCCACTTTCAGGTTACTAAACAGATCAAACTGCAGCCGTGTAAAATCACTGGTTGCCGTAAACCGAAATTCATTACTGCCCTGTATAGATTTTTCATCAACCGCAATCTTCACATCAAGATGATAATAATTGATGTCGTAACAGCTGCGTAGGGGGCTTAGTGTTCCTCTCAAGGTGTCTGCACGGGTATAAGTAGTTCTCCCGTCCATTAACTGGGCATAAAGTCCGTAAGAAGACAGCATCAGGAAAAGCAGGCAGTATAATATTTTTTTCATTCTAAAAGGTATTTTTTAATAGTATAAGAGAGAATAATGGTTGGTATATTTTCCAGACCATAAATATAAATGATATACATTGTTTTTACGTACCAAAAGCGTACAACACTAAAAAATGATTTTTCCAGATCGGCATATAAAATCATATTGAATGATTGTACCTTTATCCGCATATCATAAATCTATGTCTGGCCATAAATCTAATTTATCGTTTTTAACAGCAAGGCTAACACCCAGGCTCATTGCCTTTATCAAGTTCGGGTTAACCGGTGTTACGGGGCTCACCATAGACTTTACCTTAACCTGGCTGTTCAAAGATGAATTACATGTAAACAAATTCCTGGCAAACGGTATAGGCTTTACTGCTGCGGTAATGAGTAACTATGTTATACATAGAAACTGGACATTTAAACATAATAAATCTAAGGCAGGGCCACAGTTTATTGTGTTCTTCACCGTTTCGGTGATTGGCCTGCTGCTAAATTCTGCCATTATATTTTTGCTCGATAATATGATGTCTGTCAACTTCTACGTCAGCAAGGCTGTTGCCATATTCATTGTGTTTTTCTGGAATTTCAGCACAAACTATTTTTTTGTTTTTAAACCCAGGAAAGAAGATAAACCTAATTAACTATGCAGGATCAGATAGACAGACAGCATAAGCAATGGCTGTACATTTTTACAGGCTTTGCCATATTACTCAACTTTACAGGACTGTTTGTTACCATTATGGGACCAGATGCCGCACTCTACGCTTCTATTGCCAAACATATGGTAGAGCACAATAATTTTACAGATCTGTTTGTGGAGGGTAAAGACTGGCTTGATAAACCCCATTTTCCATTCTGGATTACTGCCATTTCTTTTAAACTATTTGGCATCAATACCTGGGCTTATAAATTACCAGGTGTGCTGTTTATCCTGATGGCTGCGCGTTATACCTATAAACTAGCCCGGACTTTATACAGCGAAGAAGTAGGCTGGTGGGCGGCTATATTTTTGCTTACGGCACAGCATATTCTCATTTGTACAATGGACGTAAGGGCAGAGCCTTACCTTACCGGACTGATCATTGCAAGTGTTTACTATTTTCACCGTTCTTTGGAGCAAAAATGGTTTTTGCCGCTGTTAACTGCAAGTATCTTTGCGGCTTGTGCGGTAATGACAAAAGGCATTTTTGCGTTGATCCCTATAGGCGGAGCCGTAGCCGCAGAGCTCCTGATCAAGAAAAACTGGAAGATGGTCTTTAATTACAGGTGGATCGTGGCAGTTGTTTTGGTGCTGCTATTCATCATTCCGGAACTGTATACCCTTTATATGCAGTTTGACTTGCATCCAGAAAAGCTGGTATTTGGTACCCACAATGTATCAGGAATTAAGTTCTTTTTCTGGGATAGTCAGTTCGGCCGGTTCTTTAATACAGGGCCTATAAAAAAATCCAATGGCGACCCTACCTTCTTTTTACATACCATCCTTTGGGCATATCTGCCATGGAGCCTGTTACTATATGCTTCAGTATATCAGTTTTTCAGAAAACATGGTAAACAACCAAAGCAGGCAGAGTGGTACTGTATTGGTGGTTCCTTGCTTACATTCGTGGTGTTTTCGGTATCAAAATTTCAGCTTCCTTTCTATATCGTAATTGTATTTCCCTTTTTTTCAATCCTGGTTGCCCAGTATATCTGCAGTATGCAGTCAGAAAAATCAATACGTGCTATGCGAATTGTGCAACTGGTGGTAGCCATACTAATGGTACTGCTGATTATACTGCTCCAGTATTTTTTCCGTCCCCAAACTTTCAGTTTGAGCAGTATTATGCTTTTAGCTATCCCGCTGAGTTTGCTTTTCTGGATCAGCAAGGCTCAGCTCTCCGTTAAATCTACTATATTATTACAGGTTTGCTGTGTGGTTTTTGCAGTCAATCTGTATTTTAATACCGTTTACTATCCAGAGCTATTAAAATACCAGGCAGATAGTGAAGCCGCTTTCTGGATCAATAACCATAATCCGAAACAGCTGCCCCTTGTTCAAACACGGATGGCGTACCCTTTAAACTTTTATGTAAAAACACCACTTTATTATACTATGCCGGAGCAGGATGCTGCACTCCCACACAAACCTTATCTTCTTTATGCAGACCGGGAACAGATTGATCAAATGATCAGTAGTGGCAAAAGCGTCATAAGGCTCAAATCTTTTCAGAATTACCGGATTACCAGGTTAAAGGGCAAGTTCTTAAATCACAGCACAAGGATAGAAACCCTATCCTTTACAGAGGTAGTGTTAATGAATTGAAAGATTCTCAATAAACCCTTTTTCTGATGCATTATTTCTTTGTGGGTTTGTTAACTTTGCACCACAAAATTTATCATTATGCAATACGACGTCGTTATTATTGGTTCTGGTCCTGGTGGTTATGTGAGCGCAATCAGATGTGCACAATTGGGCTTAAAAACCGCAGTTATTGAAAAATACAGCACATTTGGCGGAACCTGCTTAAATGTAGGTTGTATCCCTTCAAAAGCATTATTAGATTCATCAGAGCATTTTCATAATGCAGCACATACTTTTGGTACACACGGTATAGACCTGCAGAACCTGAGTGTAAATATGCCTCAGATGATTGCTCGTAAAAATGACGTAGTTGCTCAGAATACAGCAGGTATTACTTACCTTTTTAAGAAAAATAAGATCGATAGTTTTGAAGGAACAGGATCTTTCGTAGATAAAAATACAGTTAAGGTAACTAAAGCTGATGGTTCATCAGAAAACATTACCGCTAAGAATGTAGTAATTGCTACAGGTTCTAAACCAACAGCTTTACCATTTTTACCGATCGATAAAAAACGTATCATCACTTCTACAGAAGCCCTGAACATTACCGAAGTGCCAAAAAGCATGGTTGTTATTGGTGGTGGTGTTATAGGTCTTGAGCTCGGTTCAGTATATGCCAGGTTAGGTACTAAAGTTTCAGTGATCGAATTTCTTCCTTCACTTATTGCAACCATGGATGCCGGACTCGGTAAAGAATTACAGCGCGTGCTTAAAAAATCACTGGGTATGGAATTCTTTATGGGCCATAAAGTTACCGGTGCCGTTAATAATGGTGAGACCGTAACAGTTAATGCACAGAATACCAAAGGCGAAGAAGTTAGCTTTGATGCTGATTACTGTATTGTTGCTGTTGGACGTACAGCTTACACTGCTGGCTTGGGTCTGGAAAACATTGGTCTAAAAGCAGAAGAGCGCGGTAATAAAATACCGGTAAATGCACATCTTGAAACTGCTGTTGCAGGAATATATGCTATCGGCGATGTAATTACAGGTGCTATGCTTGCCCACAAAGCAGAAGATGAAGGAGTTTATGTAGCAGAACTTATCGCGGGACAAAAACCTCATATCAATTATAACCTTATTCCGGGTGTAGTGTATACATGGCCTGAAGTTGCTTCAGTAGGCTATACTGAAGAGCAGCTGAAAGAAAAAGGAACCAAATACAAATCAGGATCCTTCCCTTTTAAAGCATCCGGACGTGCAAAAGCAAGTATGGATACAGATGGTTTTGTAAAAGTACTGGCAGATGAAGCTACAGATGAAATTTTAGGTGTTCATATGATCGGCCCACGTGCTGCAGATATGATTGCTGAAGCGGTAGTTGCTATGGAATACCGTGCTTCTGCAGAAGATATTGCCAGAATCTGCCACGCACACCCTACTTATACAGAGGCAATTAAAGAGGCTGCTATGGCTGCTACTGGCAACAGGGCAATACATATTTAGAAATTAGTAAAAACTATAATGAAACCTGCAGTTATCCTGCGGGTTTTTTTATGCCCAGTTCCGGGTAACATTTGCCAAGCACTGTGGTGCAGATTTCAATTAGTCTCAGATGCTCTTCAATATGTCCATGTTGCACTTCTACATTGATATAAGGAATTTTGTTCTGCATGGCATATACCGACAGTGACCCATCATCCAGCACTTTTTTTGACTGCAGTACCACATTCACGTTTTCCTTTTTCAGCAGGTTAAATAATGGCAGTTCTGTTACCAGTACCAGGTCATCATAATCCATCTGGAAGTTGATATGAACCGAATCGGCCGCGGTCTCCAGATCATAGCCCCGCAGGTAGCTGCTAATGCCAAACCCTCCCTCTGCATTATTATGTAAAGTAAAAATGTAAGGCATCTTTTCCGGGCTGTATGCTTTAAGTATTTTCTTTCCGGTAGCGCCTAAAAGTTCAATTACATTATCATCCCAAAGCCCATATTTCTTTAATCCCAGTTTGATACCTGCAGTGGTATAAATACTATTAGGGTCGGTCTGGAATTCTTCTTCAGCATTAATAAACTTAAAATTCCTCACACTTCCGTACTGGCAGTCTACTATGGTACCACCATTCAAATTAATGTATTGGAAGGCGGCCTTAACGCCGGTATCTTCATCATCATGGATGGCGAGGAAATTAACTCCTGAAGGATTGTAGCTGTATTTTACCAAAGTCAGGTCCAGATCGCCTATCAGTAAAGCGGTAGTATCAGTGGTCATTCCCTCAAAAACGGGGGGATGCTGAGCTGAAGCTTTTTGCACTGCACATAACAAAATAAGAACAATAAGGTACCTTAATAACATATAAAGCTTTTAAAATTGGTTTTTATTACAAAGCAAAAAAGGAACCACAATTGGGTTCCTTTTTTTATTTTACTATTCCTTAAAGTATCAGGGAAGTTTGACCATTAATGCTGATGATCAAGGTCATACTCTTTTACTTCTTTATGATCATAAGGTTCAACCATTAACTGCTCAATAGTTACACCCTTTTTATTAAATCCAAAGCGGTCTAGCATCCTGTCAAAGATCTGGTACATTACCGGAACAACAATCAGCGTTAGGAACAATGAACTTAATAATCCACCTATAATTACCCAGGCCAAACCATTCTTCCATTCAGCACCTGCACCTCCAGCCAGTGCAATCGGCATCATACCAATTACCATCGCAATAGTCGTCATCAGGATAGGGCGTAAACGGGCATGGTTGGCAAGTATCAGCGCCTCATGCGTTGATTTCCCTTCTGCCTTCATCTGGTTGGTAAAATCTACCAGGATAATTGCATTTTTCGCTACCAGACCAATAAGCATAATCAGACCGAGGATGGTAAAGATGTTTAAGGCATTATTTGTAAGTGATAATGCAAGTAAGGCCCCAATAACCGAAAGCGGGATAGAGAACATTACCACGAATGGATAAACAAAACTATCATACAATGCAACCATGATCAGATATACCAGTATGATTGAGGCCATCAGCGCAATACCCAATGTTCCAAATCCTTCTCCCTGGTTCTCAGCATCACCTGCCCAAACGTAACTCACACCCACCGGTTTTTTCAGTTTACCTGATTTTTCAAGATCTTCCAGTTGCTTCTGGAATTCTGCTACCACATCTCCTGTAGGCCTTCCTATAGATTGGGCCCTTACAGAAACCGAGGTGCTTTTATCACGGCGTTCAAGCTGACTTGGTCCGGCACCTTCTTTAATTTCTGCAAATTGTGACAGTTTAATCTGCTTGCCCTGTGCGTTTACAAATATCAGGTTCCTTACATCGTTGATGTTTTTACGGTTAAAGCTTTGATAGCGGATATTGATATCATACTCATACTCACCCTTACGGAATTTACCATCAGTATTTCCACTAAAGGCTGTTTGCATGGTAGCACCTACCGTTTGGAGGCTCAGGCCCAGAGAGGCCATTTTATCACGGTCTACCTGTACGTTAATTTCCGGGCTACCTCCTTCAACAGAAAGTTTAAGCTCTGCAGAACCTTTGATTTTTGCTAATACTCCTTTAGCAGCTTCTGCATATTTCATCGCACTGTCCAGATCAGAACCCATTACTACAAGTTCTATCGGTGCATTTTCTGCAATACCTAAAATACTGATCGGAACTGTTTTTACTTTGGCTCCTACTAAGTATTTAGCCAACTCGCGACTCACCTTTGTAGCGTAAATGCTTGAGTTGTCTGCACGCTTGCTGCGTTCTACCAGCTTCACATTGATCTCAGACTTATATGCCGTAGCCTGCGTTCCGCCGAAGTCACCGCTTGATTGTCCCACTGTGGTAATCAACTGCGTTATCTCTTCTTTTTTACTTAAAAAGGCTTCCGCTTTTTGTGTAGTTAAATTTGTCTGTTCAATTGAAGCATCCTTTGGAAGTTCAATCTGTACCAGGAATTCTCCCTTATCACTCTTAGGGAAAAATTCTGTACCAATATAACCTGCCGGGATTAATCCACATGAGCCAAAGAACATTACCAGTACCAGTAAAATGGTTTTTCCTTTGTTGGCAAGAGACCAGGTAAGGATACTTGTAATCCAGATGGTAAACTTACGCAGCTGGCCTTCAAACCATAAGATAAAGCGGCCAAATATATTTTTACCTTCAATTCTTTCCAGTTTACCAAAACGAGATGATAACAAGGGTACAATGGTAAATGAAGAGAACAGTGAGAGCAACGTAGCTATAATTACTACCACACAGAACTGTCTTAAAATATTAGATACCAATCCTGTACTAATAGCAATAGGGAAGAATACCACCACAATTACTAAGGTAATTGATACTACAGTAAACCCGATTTCGCTGGTTGCATCATATGCTGCACGGACCTTGTTTTTACCCATCTCCATGTGGCGGTATATATTTTCCAATACCACAATCGCATCATCCACCAAAATACCCACTACCAATGATAGTCCCAGTAAAGACATCAGGTTTAATGTATACCCCAGCAAACTCATACCAATAAAAGTGGCAATAAGTGAGGCTGGTATAGAAACCATTACAATCAGGGCGTTCCTGATACTATGCAGGAAGAATAACATTACAAAAGCAACCAGTATAATAGCCAGAATTAAATCGTGGATTACGGCATCAGCAGATTCCAGTGTAAAGATCGAACTGTCATTCGCAATAATGATTTTAAGATCGTTCACCTTATAATCCTGCATCAGTTTGGCAATAACTACGTGTACACCTTTACTAACTTCTACGGCGTTTGCATCAGATTGTTTAATAATCTGTATCGCAATAGCTCCTTTACGGTCAATACGCGCCAGTTTATCAACTTCTTTCTGTGCATCCCTTACATCTGCCACATCACTTAACCTGATCTGGGCACCATCCTGCCCGGTATTTACTACCAGGTTTTTCAATTCATCTACGTTCTTGTACTTTCCAGATAAACGTATTAATATATCCTGGTCCTGTGTTTTTACACTACCAGTAGGGAAATCAAGGTTGGATGTTAAAATTGCCTGCTGTACCTGTGGTACCGATAAGCCATAACCCTGCAGTTTGTCTGCATCCAGTGCCACTTCAATTTCACGTTCCTGTCCGCCTACAAGGTTTACCTGTGCAACACCTGTAACCCTCGAAATAATTGGGGCAATCCTTTTGTCTATCAGATCATAAAAAGCAGCATCATCCATTTTGGCCGAAGCCGACATAGTGATCACCGGAAGGTCGTCCAGAGAGAACTTATTCAATGAAGGCGGTTTTACCTCTTCCGGCAAATCTGCCAGGATAGAGTTTACTTTACGCTGAGCTTCATTTAGTGAAAGGTCTACATTAGCCTTGTCGTTCAGTGTAATGGTTACTACTGATAAACTTTCATAAGATACAGCGTTCAGCTTTTTGATGTTTTCCATCGAAGAAACGGCATCCTCAATTTTTTTGGTAACTGTATTTTCTACCTCACTTGGAGAAGCTCCAGGATATATTGTAGAGATGGAGACCACATTGTTCGAGAATTTTGGCAGCAACTCATAACTGAGAGAGAAGTAGCTCAATAACCCCATCAGTGTAAGTACCGTAAATACTACAATAACAAGCGAAGGTCTTTTTATGGATATTTCTGTTAATTTCATCTATACCAGGTTTATAATTATTTAATCGGGGCAACGGCACTTCCGTCAACCAAATTGATCTGACCACTTATGATCACTGTTTCACCCTCTTTTAATCCTTCAATAATCTCAACCTCATCACCAATGGTGCGGCCTGCAATTACTTTACGCAGTTTCGCTGTATTACCATTTTCTAAAACAAAGATCTGGTTACTGCTTACACTGCCCACAAAGGATCCGCGTGGAATGGTAATTGTTGCTGCCTGAGCAGGAAATTTAAAGATTGCCGTTCCATACATACCTGCTTTAATGGTATTTTTGTGGTTATTCTGTACTTCAATATCAATAGGGAAATTCAGGGTACCATCTGCCTTGGCAGCAATGAAGGTAATCTTGCCAGTAAAGTTATCAGCCGGGAATACGTTAGATTTGATTTGTACCTGGTCGCCCACTTTCAAATTGGCAACCTGGCCTTCATTTACATTTACTTTCAGTTTAAGCTTTGATACGTCAACCAGTTCAAATAATTGTGTACCCTGTGCGGTAACAAAAGCACCAACTTCTATATATCTTTTATTTACGATACCGTTAATAGGAGATTTGATATTGGCATCATTAACCCTGCGGGCAGAGCTTTGCAGTCTTAACCTTGCGTTTTTAGTTGCCAGTTTGGCCTGGTCCAGCTGCTGTTGTGTTACTCCGCCTGTTTTGAACGAGCTTGAATACCTTGCTTCATCCCTTATTGCATTATCCAAGGTAGCCTGTGCTGTTTCCCTGTCAGTATTAATGATCTCTGCATCCACGCGTGCCAGTATTTGTCCTTTAGAAACACGGTCACCTTCATCAACATAAATCTTTGTTACCCTTCCGGCATTTTCTGACAGGAAGTTCAGTTCCTGCTGAGGGGCAAAGTTACCATTGGCACTAAAATCCAAATCTACAGATGCTTTTTTTACCGCTGCAATACGCACACTTACGGCACCACTACCTTGAGCAACCAGTTCTGTCTGGGCGTCATTTTTCTTTTTATTGCGGTTCAGTACCCAGGCAATAGCTCCAATGACAACTATGATTAGAACGACTGTTATAATTCCTCTTTTCATTTTAATAGTGATTTTATATTTCCGTTAGATTTGATTAATTGTATTTCGGCAATTTTATAGTTTAATAATGCCTGGGTATAACTGTTTTGAGCTTCTGTAAGAGCATTCTCTGTGTCCAGCAGATCCGTTAATGCAGCAAGGCCATTGTTGTAATTATTTTGCGTACTGGCATAAATTTCCTGGGCCAGCTGTACGTTCTGGCGCTGCGAGTTGATTGTATTGATATTGTTCCTGAGCTGTATTTTAGCGTTTTCATAAGCCAGGTTCAATGAATTTCTTGTTTGTCTGATGTCTTCATCAGCTTTCCTGATATCTACACCAGCCTGCCTTACCCTTGCTCGGGTTGCAAAGCCATTGAAAATAGGCACTTTTAAAGTTACCCCTATGGCCGATGCATCATAGTAGAATGCACTACCGCGACGGTTGAAGAGATCGAATTTATCACTCTGACCAGTAGTAGAAAGATTAGCTGTTAATGACAGGTTTGGATAGTATTCTGCAATATATGCCTTACGCTGCAGGGTATACAGCTCTTTCTGTATATCAAGTAAACGTATTTCCGTTCTGCCCGCCAGGCTGATGGTATCTGCCAGTGCTGGCAGCGTTTCAACCTTGCTGAATTCTTCTGCAGGCAGAACCACTTGTGTGGTAACAGGCATTCCCATAGAAAACTTTAATTGATTTTCCAGCTGAACAACGGCATTAACTGTTTGTTCACGTTGTGTCTGCAGGTTGGTAAGGTTCACCTTAATCCGGTCTACATCAATTTTTTTGGCCAGTCCGTTTTCATATTGGTTATTAATGATTTTTTCTACTACCCTTACATTTTTGATATTTGTATCTATAACGTTCAGCTGCTGGCGGCTTACCAGCACCTGATAGTAATTATTTGCCACCTGCTCAATTACCTGTTCTTCGGTAAGATCTGAATTCAGCTTATAATAACTTTCGCTGGTACGTGAAGCTTTCAGGCCGGTAAAAACCGTCTGGTTAAATAGCTGCTGGCTAAACTGCACACCTGCATTAGAGTTCCATTTCCTTCCCAATACAAAAGCCTGGTCACCAAAAACCAGCTGGCCAATAATGGCATTATAGGTTAATGATGCATTTCCTGAAAGCTGAGGCAGTGCCTGTGAGCGTACTTCTTCCGTTTTGTATTTTCCTCCCTCTATTTCCAGCCTTGATTTTCTGGCAGCGGCATTATTTTCCACTGCAAAATTTAAGGCATCTTTGAGAGTCAATGTTTGCTGCGCCTGTACAAAGGGGGCGCTCAGCAAACACAGCAATAAGATGGGAACTGATTTTAGTGTTTTAATCATAATCTTGTTTTCTTTTAATCCAGCTGGTTTAAGGTTGTAGGCCTTTTATAAAAATCTTTGATAAACTGATTTGTTTCTCTTTCATTAGTTTGAGTTCTTTTTTACCCGGAAATAGCTCTTTATTTCCGTGGCTTATACACAGCGAGGTTAAACCAGACTGGCAGGCCAGATATAACTCTACTAATTTTGGAATATTTTCCTGAATTGCAATTTCATTTTTAATTACTGCATCTTCAAATACTTTTTCATGAAACTTACGTAATTTCTGCAGCATTTTATCCAGGTATTCTTTAAGCTCCACAGAGCTGACAGCAGAATCCGTATTACCATAAGAAAGGTGCAGCATATAGTAACGTAAAAAAAAGCGGTGCTTCACCTCAATAATATTTAGCAAAGTGTTTTCGAAGCTGCCAGAATTTTTCTTGTCTTTATATAAGGCCTCAAAGTAATCTTCAAATATTTTCTCTACCACACCCAGAATCAGGCTGGTTTTATCAGGGAAATAATAATATAAGGAAGGTTTAGAAACTGCCAGATCTTCAGCAATCTCGTTCATCGTGGTTTTATTAATACCAAAATGCACAAACCGCTTTATCGCCCCTTCAATTATCAATTCCCTTTTTTTATCAGTTTCTGCCATTTTACCTTTTTACTTTCTGACTTTATTTTAAATATGGTCAAAAATAAGCGATGATGCCTGTATTAAGAAATTTTCTAATTAAAACAACCCGTTCAGGTAGTGTATATGACATTACTGTGACTTATGCAAGTTGCTTTAACCCAGATAAAAAGATCTCTGCAAAGCGTTTTTCTTTTAGAAAAATCAATTTAAATTCCTCCTTGCCCGGAAAGATGTTTTTAGCGCGGTTAAGAATGTTGAAATGAATGCCCGACAGTGCTTCTACAAAAATTTCAGTGGTGAAGGCAACATCGTCTATATAAAATTCATTTGATAAATGCCCCTTGCTGAGCAGCCCGCTGATAATTTTCACTTCAAAAGCCCTGGCCCTGGTAAATTTTTCATATAAAGCTTCAGGCAGTTCAGGGCCAATCATCTGCGTATATTCGATCAGCTTATAGTATTTCTGCAGAAATGCCTGTCTTTTTTGAAGTAACATCAATATGCCCTCTGTAGAAGTAGATGTTTTTTCAACTGATTTAAGCAAATCCCTGCTCAGCGTGTGCATCATATTTTCTATAACACTCACATAGAGGCTTAGCTTATCAGGAAAATAATAATAAAGCAAGGCTTTAGAAAAAGAGATGTCTTTAGCGATTTCCGTCATGGTTGTCTTTGCAAGACCATAATGGGCAAATCTCTTTAATGCGGCATCTATAATTAATAGTCTTTTTTTATCTTGATTTTCCATGTTGGTGCAATACTGTTTTTCAGATTTGGCGGCGGCTTAAATACGGTTACAATCGCAACTAAAATAGGGAAAATTATTAAATAAATAATCGAACATATTTATAACTGCCGCTGCGTACATCATTTAATAACCAAATAAGGTCTATTATTCAAAACTTATTACCAATTCCTGCCAATGGTTCAGGCATATGTCTGCACAATCTTTACATTTGTGGTTAAATAACCAGTTTCCCTATGTTTCAATTACAAGAGAATATATCCCTTAAGCCATATAATACCTTTGGTATAGATGTAAAAGCACGCTACTTTATCGAGATCTTTGAGAAAGAAGAACTTTCAACACTATATACAGATAAAGTGTTTGCTGAGCAGCAGCTGCTGGTATTGGGAGGGGGAAGTAATATGCTGTTTACTCAAGATTTTGAGGGCTTGGTTGTTAAAATCAGCATACCTGGTATTGATGCCGCCTTTACAGAAGAAGATGTAACTGTTACAGCTGGTGCCGGTGTAGTTTGGAACGACTTTGTGAAGTACTGCATACAGGAAGATTTTGCCGGCGTTGAAAACCTTACGCTGATACCCGGTACGGTAGGAGCATCGCCCATCCAGAATATTGGTGCCTACGGTATTGAAGTAAAAGATGTTTTCGATTCTTGTGAGGCATTTGAAATTGCCAGCGGAGAGTTCAGAACCTTTACTTATGCAGATTGTCAGTTCGCCTACCGTGACAGTGTTTTCAAAAATGAGCTAAAAGGGCAGTATATTATTACTTCCGTACAATTCAGGCTCAACACCCAGAAAAAGATCAATTCACAGTATGGTGCTATACAATCTATATTGGCCGAACGTAATATTACCAGTCCTGATATTGCAGATATCTCAGATATAGTAGCTGAAATCAGGGTAAGTAAATTACCAGATCCTTCTACTATTGGTAATGCCGGCAGTTTTTTCAAGAATCCTGTTATTGATAAAGATGAATTTGAAAAAATAAAGGCACTATTCCCGGCAATGATCAGTTTTCCGGCTGGCAAAGACAAAATGAAGCTGGCGGCGGGCTGGCTAATAGAATCATGCGGTTTTAAAGGCCTTGTAGAGGGGAATACAGGTACCTGGAAAAACCAGGCCCTGGTTCTTGTAAATCATGGAGGTGCCACAGGAAAAGAAGTGTATAGTTTTTCGGAGAGGATTATAGACACTGTTTTTGCAAAATTTGGGGTTAAACTGGAGCGGGAAGTAAATATCCTGTGACAATTACCTTCTTTTATAACTATATCCTATAAAAATATAGCCATATGATATAATTCACTTTTTGGTACATATGTTGTATAAGTCATGGTATATAAGATTAAACAAACCTGGTAGCGCCACAATTAAATCCTGTTTGTTTGCTCATTAAACCTTAAAAGCTTAAACATTATGACAAAAAATGAATTTAACCTCCAGCTACACAACCACTCGGTTTCTTTACAGTCATTCGCTTTAAATTTTACTAAAGATATTGAAGACGCAAACGATCTGGTTCAGGACACCATGTTAAAGGCTGTAACTTATTACAGCAAATTTAAAGAAGGTACAAATCTGAAAGGATGGTTGTTCACTATCATGAAGAACACCTTCATTAATAACTACAGACGTCTGGTTAAAACAAATGCTTTAATTACTAAATCTGAAGATATTTCATCTGCTAACCTGCATTACAGTGCCACAAAGAATACGATAGATAGTAAATTTGTAATTGGTGATATTAATAAGGCCTTGGCATCTTTACAACCAGAATACCATGTGCCTTTCATTAAATATTTTGAAGGCTATAAATACCATGAAATTGCGGATATGCTTGAGATTCCAATTGGAACGGTAAAAACAAGAATCCACGTAGCACGTCAGATTCTGAAAAAATACCTTAAAACATATTCCAAAGAAATTTTAGGAACAGAGATCGCATAGAGATCTGATTTTCCTACAGCAGAGCGCCCATATTCAATGGGCGCTTTTTTTTTGTTTTCAGCGCTTTTACGTTGACAATAAAAGAAAATGATATATCTGGGTTCAAAAGTTTATTTTTGGCCTTTAGATTTATTCTCAATGAACTACACTTATCTAATAGCCGATCTGCTGCTTCTGCTGGTGCCGGTTGCGCTGTTCACTATTAAAAAAACCGGGTTTCCAGAAAATAGCAAATTCATTATACTTGCCGTACTGATCAATGTTTTTGCTTTTTCAGTGCCTACAGAATTTCTTACCCAGTTAAAGGTTATTGTATACCAACCGCAGTTTCTAAGTGGGATGACGCTCTGGGAGCTTCCTATAGAAGAGCTGCTGCTCTCACTGATCTTGCCTTTAACAGGAATAGCAATTTATGATTATTTAAATGCGCGTTATCCAGATAACACCCCTGAAAAATATAGTCTGGCAGTGAGCAATATTATGTTGGGTATCTGTATTGCCATGCTTTATTTTGGTCATCAGAAGTTATATACCGTGTTTACTTTTGCCATATTACTGGTTTTTCTGGTCTATATAGAGTTTGTAAATAAGATCCGTTTTATGTATCGTTTCTACAGGGCATACCTTGTGTCTTTAATACCCTTTTTGCTGGTGTACAGCTTTTTATGTGGTAAATCTGTTGTCCAGTACAATGTAGCAGAAACTTTAGATTTTAATATCCTGCGCATCCCCTTCGAAGCACATTTCTATTATATGGCAATGCTTCTGCTAAGCATCTTTTTATATGAGGTTTTTAAAAGCCGTGCAAAACGCTGATGGAGCTTCATGAATATACGCGGCAGCAGCTGGCCTTAAGAAACGGACAGGATAAGCCACAGATATGGGTTGCCTACCTTGGTTTAATCTATGATGTTTCTGAAAGCCGGTTATGGAGAAACGGAAAGCATTATGAGCATTGGGCAGGGCAGGACCTGAGCGAAGAACTGGCCGATGCACCACATACCGCTACAGTATTTGAAAAGTTTACCGTGGTCGGAAAATTGAAGACATAAAAAAACTCCGGCAGAACCGGTGTTTTTTTATGTCTTTTAAATCTGATTATGCAGTAATTGTAAACGCGCTCAGGTTTACAAATTCCTTGATGCGTGCAGCAACTTCATCTTCAGTAAGGTTCAGGATTTTTTCTGTTCCAAACTTTTCTACACAGAATGAGGCTAGTGCAGATCCATATACAATTGCATTTTTCATATTATTGAAATTGATAGTGCCTACTTTTGCCAGATAGCCGATAAATCCGCCTGCAAAAGTGTCGCCAGCTCCTGTTGGGTCAAAAACTTCTGCCAGAGGAAGTGCAGGTGTAGAGAAAACCTGATCTTCGTGGAATAGTAAAGCACCATGCTCGCCTTTTTTTATAATAAGGTATTTTGGGCCCATAGCCAGAATTTTTTTAGCCGCCTTCACCAAGGAATACTCACCAGATAACTGACGTGCTTCTTCATCATTAATGGTTAATACATCTACCATTTTTAATGTTTCCAGTAAATCATCCATTGCTACATCCATCCAGAAGTTCATCGTATCAAGAACAATTAGTTTTGGGCGGTTTTTAAGGCGTTTGATCACTGTTTGCTGTACCTGTGGGGTCAGATTACCTAACATCAGATATTCGCAGTCCTGATAGCTCTCAGGGATTATCGGATCAAAATCTGCCAGGACATTCAGTTCTGTAACCAGCGTATCACGACTGTTCATGTCGTTATGATATTTGCCCGACCAGAAGAATGATTTTTCACCCTTTTTGATCTGCAGACCTTCGGTATCAATACCATGATCAGTGAAGGTGTCAATGTCGGCCTGATGGAAGTCGTCGCCTACAACTCCTACAATTTTAACTTTGTTATAGAAGTAAGAGGCAGCTAAACTTGCGTAAGTAGCGGCGCCACCTACAATTTTATCAGTCTTTCCGAAGGGAGTTTCTATTGCGTCAAATGCTACAGTCCCTATGATTATCAGGCTCATATGTTTTATTTTAAATTATTTTCATTTTTTTTCACTGCAAATATTGCATAAATAATTTAAAAGCCCTAATATTGCATTCCCAAAACGAACGAGACTTTCTGTTCTTAACATGAGTAAAACGGCGTTTTAAGGGATAACCAGAGTACTCCTTCTTAGCTCAGCTGGTTAGAGCATCTGACTGTTAATCAGAGGGTCGCTGGTTCGAGCCCAGCAGAGGGAGCAGATTAAAAGCCTTTCAGTTTATACTGAGAGGCTTTTTCTGTTAAGTAGAGGACCTTGTGTTTTCTAAACCGCTTAAAAAGATTTTAAAAGAGCGTAAGCTTCTTTAAAATAGCCAGCACTCCTTCTTAGCTCAGCTGGTTAGAGCATCTGACTGTTAATCAGAGGGTCGCTGGTTCGAGCCCAGCAGAGGGAGCAAATTTGAAACCTCCATTTTCTATAAGAAAATGGAGGTTTTTTTTACTAAGAATTTCGTAGAGCAGGAAAAGATTATTACCTTGTAAAAGGATATAGCTATAGGTGCCCATTGAAAGGGTCTTGAAAATTAAAGGCCAGAAGAGGAATGGTACTTTGTATTTGCGAAGTTCCGTGCCAAAAAAGGATTCAATTCATCCTTAAGAATATCAGGAGTGTGTATATTCAAAATGAATTTGAAAACGTGTCGTTTTTTTAATAAAACTTGCAGATATGGTCCAAATAGGGCTCTTAAGACACAAAAAAACTTATATTTTTTCTGGCAAAATTGCAAAGTGGTTCTGGTCGTGTACTAGTCGTGTAGTGGTTTACCTTAAAACGTTGTTGGGAGGTGTCTGAGAGGTGGTTGGTTCGTTGTTGGCTCCTTCCTGGACGAACCAACAACGAACCAACTACCTTCCAGACACCTCCCAACCTAAACCAGTACTAAAGCGCAACAGAACTACAATATAGAGAGGCTAACAGCGCTGTTTTTTTTCCCAGTTATCTGGGCAAATTACTGGTATGTCTGCAACACCGTTTGTGTTTTGCCATCTCAGATCCTCCAAGTTATGAAAGGCCCGTAATATATTTTCTGCTTCGTTGTTATTCCGGTCTTGCCAGTAAGTATTGATCTGTTCCCAGAATTCTCGAAACCTTGATTATAGGCAAAGCCATTCGGAACAAGATTTTAAACCCCGGCAATCTTTATAAAGTTATAGGTTGTTTGGTTTTCCTGCTTAACTATTGCTTTTTGGTTATTGAGCATCCGGAATCTTACACTCCACCGACTTTAAATTAAAAGGGCTGACAAATTCTAAGAAGAATATTGTATAAATTTATAAAATGCAAACGGTAACAGTTTCCTGGTTAAAATCACTGGATAGTTTAAGCAATGTTCCTGCAGAACAATTGCAATGGTTTATAGATACCTCTTCCAATACAATTATTGAAGATGGTGAATTACTTTTTGAGGCAGGTAACCCAATTACGGGGCCGCATATAGTTGTTGAAGGTGCAATACATCTATATATGCTCCAGAATGGTGTTAGAAGAGATTCTATCAACTTTGGCCGTGGAGATATAACAGGTTACCTGCCTTATTCTAGAGGTAAAATAGCGGGTGGTTTTGCCAAAGCTTCTGGACAATTACAGCTGCTTTCTTTTCCAACAGAAAGGATTCAGGAAATGATCAAAAATCATTTTGAACTAACTCAGGCTCTGGTGCATATTATGAGTAACCGGGTGCGCGACTATACTTCCTACCAGCAGCAAAATGAAAAAATGATGGCACTAGGTAAACTCTCTGCAGGCCTGGCGCACGAATTGAACAATCCGGCCTCGGCCATTGTACGAGATTCTGCTTCACTTAAAAATCATTTGAGGCAAGAGCCCAAAATGTTTAAAGAGATGGCAAGGATCAATATTGATGAAAGCCAGGTTGACACGCTGATGACAAAATTAACTACGCTGCTCGCTGCTGCAGATCATGTACACTTAACATTGAAGCAGCGAACTGCCCTGGAAGATGAACTGGCAGACTGGTTTTTGGATCACGAGATTGAAAATGCCTATGTAATTTCTGAGAGCTTTGTAGATTTTAACTTTAGTGTTGCCGATCTTGAAGAATTATCTGGCAGCCTGCCGAAAGATAGTTTATCAGCAGTATTTACCTGGTTAAGCAATCTGCTGATTACAGAACGAATGGTAGAAGACATACAGCAGTCATCCAAACGGATTGCGGAACTGGTGAGCTCTATTAAAACTTTCACACATATGGACCGCGCACAGGTAAAGCAATTTGCCGATATACATATTGGTATAAAGAATACACTTACCATGCTGGGGTATAAAGTACGAAAGGGCAATATTACTGTTGTAGAGGAATACGATACCCAGCTGCCCCCGGTAAAAGCACTGATAGGTGAACTGAACCAGGTATGGACAAACCTGATTGATAATGCCCTTGATGCTATGGATATTAATGATTCAGGTATTTTAACAATCAGAACTGAACGGGATAAAGAATTTGTACAGGTAACTGTGATTGATAACGGCCCTGGTATACCTGCCAATGTACTTCATAGCATATTTGATCCCTTTTATACCACCAAACCTATGGGTAAGGGAACAGGCATGGGGCTTGAAGTGGTACAGCGTATAGTTCATCAGCATGATGGCTCCGTTAAGGTAAGATCTATACCCGGCAAAACTGAGTTTATCGTCTGCTTTCCCATTGATAACTAACAGTATTTTTAATTGATTATCTTAATGTTATAACAATAGAATATGAATCTTCCAGTAATTTTCACTATAGATGATGATCCTCAGGTTTTACGTGCAATAAGCCGCGACCTGAAGGTAAAGTATGGTAAGGAATATAAAATATTAAGCACCACTTCGGCACAGGAAGCCCTGGAAAGCCTTACAGATTTAAAAAACACCTCTGATGTGGTGGCTTTGTTTCTGTGTGACCAGCGTATGCCTGAAATGGAGGGAGTGGCATTTTTAGAAAAAGCCATTAAAATATTTCCGGAGGCGAAGCGCGTATTGCTCACCGCTTATTCTGATACAGATGCTGCTATTAAAGCCATTAATGATGTGAAGCTGGATTATTACCTGATCAAACCATGGGATCCGCCTGAAGAAAAGTTATATCCGGTTATTTCTGATTTACTTGATGACTGGCAGAACGATTATGTGCCCGAATTTAAAGGCATCAAACTGGTAGGTTATCAGTTTTCTCCTTTATCTCACACGGTAAAAGATTATTTGGCCAGTAACCTTATTCCTTACCGCTGGATGGATATACAGACCGATCCCCATGGAACAGAGCTGTTAAAACTAAACAATCTTAAAGAGGAAGACCTTCCACTGGTGTTTTTTGAAGATGGCTCGTACCTGATTAAACCTTCTATCAAAGAAATAGCTGCGAAAATTGGTAAGAATCCAGAGATTATCCATGATGTTTATGATGTGGTAATTATAGGGGCGGGCCCTGCGGGTTTAGCCGCTGCAGTATATGGAGCGTCTGAAGGACTGAAAACTTTAATGATTGAACGCAAGGCACCGGGAGGACAGGCCGGTACCAGTTCGCGTATAGAAAATTACCTGGGCTTTCCATCTGGTTTGAGTGGTGCAGACTTAACCAGAAGGGCCATTAGCCAGGCCACACGTCTTGGTGCTGCATTTTTATCGCCGCAGTCAGTAAGCGACATAAAACAAAAAGATGGGTATAAAACTATAGTCCTGGAAGACGGGCTGGAAATCCTTTGCCGTACGGTGGTCATCACCACTGGTGTAGATTACAGGAAACTGGAAGTTAAGGGCATAGATAACTATACCGGTGCGGGTATATATTATGGCGCCGCTAATACCGAAGCCTCTGCCTGTAAGGGTAAACAGGTTTATGTAATTGGCGGTGGTAATTCTGCCGGGCAGGCCGCCATGTATCTATCTAAATTTGCAGAAAACGTATCGGTAATTATCAGAAAAGACAGCCTTGTCTCCACCATGTCTGCCTATCTGATTGATCAGATAGATGCTACTTCCAACATTCACGTTTTGCCAAATACGGAGGTAATTGAAGCCGGAGGCGATAAGTACCTTGAAAAACTTACATTGCTGAACAGCAATACCAAAGAAACTAAAGAGGTAGAAGCCAGCGCACTTTATATATTTATAGGTGCAAAACCTTATACCGACTGGGTAAAACTGGATATTATTAAAAACAATAAAGATTTTATAGAAACCGGACGGGAGTTAAGGAATTATGAGGTCTTCCGTAAAAACTGGAAATTGAAAAGAGATCCATTCCTGCTCGAAACAAGCTGTGCCGGTATTTTTGCCGCAGGCGATGTTAGAGCAGGTGCCATGAACAGGGTTGCCTCTGCAGTAGGAGAAGGTTCTATGGCAATCAGTTTTGTACATAAATATCTGGCTGAAGTATAGCCACATATTACTGCTGTAATTTTTTAGGAAGGTTATTTAAATTTTCTTCAATACGCTTAACACTCGTCGCTATTTTGGCGGCCATTGAAAAAACCTTGGCCGATTCCATTTCGCGGCTGCCCAGTAATTGGGTATAAAGTGATATAGAGGTAACCGGGTTTTTTATGTCATGTGCAATCATTCGCAGGCGCTCATTGCAGGAGCGGATCGTAATCAGGTGACTCAAGCGTTTTTCAAGCTTCTCTGCTATAACTTTAGACAGACCGTTCAGCAGCTCTAACTGTAATTTGGTAACCAGTGAATGTGATTGAGTATCGCTTACAGCAATAGAACCCAGAATATCACCTTCAGGACCAACTATAGGGGCGGTAGCATAGAATTTGATTTTCTCTGGTAACTGTGCATTTTCATGATCTAATACCACTTCCTTTTCTATACCATTTGCAATCAGCAAATGGGAGATATGGATCATGTCTTCCTCAAAAGTTTTGTCGATCATAGATTTGAAAAACACATGGTTTCCATCTATAAAGCTGATATGCGCGTTTTTAGCGCCAAAAATGGTAGCGGCAACTGACGCTATTGTATCATAATCCTGTTCTGCAGGAGTGTCTAGTATTTCATATTGATACAGTTTTTTTATACTGTTCAATTCATCTTCCGTAAACAGGTCAATATCAAAATCATCATTAATCATTGCGTGTATTTTAAATTGCGTGTAATAATATTCGTTTAAACCATGTTCAGCACAGCTTTCTGAAAATAATTCTTTCAAATTGATTGAAGAACTATCAATTAATGGTTTAAACAAATAATTGGAGTGATTGTTGTGGAAGAGTGGTTTTAAATATTGGTGCCTATTTTCAACTCTACGTCATGAATTTAATTAAATTTTGCTTCGGGTTCATCAAATTCCTGATGTCGCAAATCTAGATCGTAATTTCGGTTATGAGATTGTTGAATATCAAAATGGTACGCCTGTTTTGATATTCAACTGTAAATTTTTCCTGCGTCAATGCAGCTGAAAGATTGCTGTTTTAAAGGTATTCCTTTTTAAGCTGGATCATTGGAAGAATTTCATCAACATACTTACGTTCATTTGCCAGGCGCGGCACTTTATGCTGTCCGCCTAATTTACCCTTAGATTTTAGCCAGTTATAGAAAGTATCTTGTGGTGCGTTGTGTACTCTTGGCCTGCATAGTGCCATATTGTTGAAGCGTTTGGCATCATAGTCTGAATTAATATCGCGCAGGGTCTGATCAAGTACATCAATAAACTTCTCAAAATTATCTGGCTGCTGGTCAAATTCTATAATCCATTCATGGCCCCCCGCTTCTTTTCCTTTGAAATAGATAGGGCAGGCCGTATAATCTTTAAATGCTGCGCCGGTTGCCCTGCAGGCAGTACTGATAGCCTGTTCTGCATTATCAATAATTACCTCTTCTCCAAAAGCATTAATGAAATGTTTGGTGCGCCCTGTTATTTTAATCCTGAAGGGTGATAAAGATGTAAACTGTACGGTATCTCCAATTACATATCTCCACAAACCGGCATTGGTAGAGATGATGATTGCATAATTTTTATGAAGTTCAACTTCGGCAAGACTGAGTGTCTGCGGGTGCTCTTCACCTAGCCGCTCTAGGGGCAAGAATTCATAATAGATACCATAATCAAGCATTAGCAGCATCTCATCAGAATTAATCTGATCCTGGATGCCAAAAAAGCCTTCTGAGGCATTATATGTTTCCAGGTAATACATATCCTCTCTGGGAATTAACTCTTGGAACTGCTCTTTATATGGACTGAAATTTACCGCTCCATGAAAATACAGTTCCAGATTTGGCCATACCTCAAGCAAGTTGTTTTTACCGGTAATTTCCAGGATCTTTTTGGCCAGTACAATTGTCCAGGTTGGTACACCAGAAATATTGGTTACATTCTCTTTGATTGTGGCCTCGGCCATTCTATCCATTTTCTGCTCATAGTCATCCATCAACGCAATAGAGATATCTGGCGTCCGATAATATTCTGCCCACATCGGCAGGTTTTTAATCAGCACCGCAGATAGGTCTCCATAATAGGAATCTACATTAAGCTGGTTAATCTGGTGGCTGCCGCCCAAAACCAATGCTTTTCCGGTTAAGATCTGATTAGTAGGCTTGTTATTGCAGAAGATAGAAATCATATCCTTACCACCTTTAAAATGGCATTCTTCTAAAGCCTCTGGTGATACAGGAATAAATTTGCTGCGGTCGCTGGTAGTACCTGATGATTTGGCGAACCATTTAATTTCTGAAGGCCACAAAATATTTTGTTCGCCCTGCAGCATTCTTTCAATATAAGGTTTGAGGCTATCATAATCTTGCAGCGGTACCCTTTCCTTAAATTGTTCTGGTGTATCTATAGATTTATAATCATATTTTTTTCCCCATTCTGTGTTTTCTGCAGACAAGATCAGGTTGTGAAACCATTCTTCCTGTACATCTACCGGATATTTCATGAACAGCTCTATCTGATGGACGCGCTTTTTCATGTACCAGGTAAAAATAGAATTTACAATTGCCATATTTGGTTATAAAATATTATAAGTTTTTTTTGCGCAAAACGAAGTTCGAGCCAAGGTATACCTTTTTTACCATTTCATTTGCAGCAAGTACCTCAGGGGTTCCTGATTCTAAAATTTTACCTTCAAAAAGCAGATAAGCCCTATCGGTTATAGAAAGGGTTTCCTGAACGTTATGGTCTGTAATCAGGATACCGATATTTTTGTTTCTTAATTTGGCAACAATAGTCTGGATTTCTTCTACCGCAATAGGGTCTACACCCGCAAATGGCTCATCTAATAAAATGAAATTCGGACTGGCAGCAAGAGCTCTGGCAATTTCTGTTCTCCGGCGTTCCCCGCCCGAAAGTAAATCGCCCCGGTTTTTTCTCACTTTATGTAAACTGAATTCATCAATAAGTTCTTCCAGTTTATCATTCCGCTCAACTTTAGTCATGTCCGTCATCTCCAGAATAGAGAGAATATTGTCTTCTACAGAAAGCTTTCTGAAAACTGAAGCTTCCTGTGCCAGGTAACCAATACCTTTTTGTGCCCTGCGGTACATCGCATCTTTGGTTATGTCCTGATCGTCAAGATAGATAGTGCCTTCATTTGGTTTAATAAGGCCTACAATCATATAAAAAGAGGTGGTTTTTCCGGCACCGTTTGGCCCCAGCAGTCCTACAATTTCTCCCTGACTAACGCTGAATGATACATCATTAACAACAGTCCGCTGTTTATATTTTTTAATAAGATTCTCAGCTCGTAAGATCATCTGGTTGTTAATTATGGATTTTTATCGCTTTAATATTCAGTTGTATCCGTCTCTGTTCACGCCAGATATTTTCTTCTACTGTATAACAAACACTAAAAGGTACATTAGGTTGTAAAAGTTCTTCAAATTCTGCAAGTCCGAAACCAATAGCTTCAAAAATACCTGAATTTTGTTGTTTAACGCTCAATTTTAAATGTTTTCCCCCTACAATAAACGGACGCCCAACGCATATCATTTCTGTACTCATAAATACAGGGGCCGGGTTAAGCGGTCCGAATGGTGCCATCTGTGCAATGATGCGCTGAAACTTGCCGTCTATCTGTGTTAACAGGATTTCACTGTCTATTTGGATTTCCGGGCAAAGGAGGTCTTCAGTGATGGTAGAAGAAACAATATCCTCAAATCGTTCAGAAAAAAGATCAATGTTCTCTTTCTTCATAGTAAGCCCTGCCGCAAATTTATGCCCGCCAAATTGTTCTAAAAGGTCGGCACAGTTTAACAATGCTTCGTATAAATCGTAGCCGGCCACGGAGCGGGCAGAACCGGTAAGCAGTCCATTTGATTGGGTAAGAACAATTGTAGGCCTATAATATTTTTCCGTTAACCGGGAAGCTACAATACCAATAACGCCCTTATTCCAGTTTTCATTATATACAACTGTTGTTTTTCTGTTAATCAGTATTTCAGAATCACTGATTAGCGCCAGGGCTTCGATGGTAATATTCTGATCTGATGTTTTTCTGTCTGTATTCTGCAGGTTTATAAATAGGCTTTGCTCTTTTGCCAGGTCATCTTCACTGCAGAGCAGCATTTTTACCGCCTGGTTGCCATGGTCCATTCTTCCCGCAGCATTAATTCTCGGGGCCAGTGTAAATACCACATCTGTTATGGTGAAGTCTTTATTCTTTCCGCAACTGTCCATTAATGCCCTGAGGCCAATACAGGGACTGCTGTTGAGCTTAATCAGTCCGAAGTATGCCAGGATCCGGTTTTCATCTATTATAGGAACAATATCTGCCGCAATAGAAACCATTACCAGATCAAGGTACTGTTCATACATTTGAGCAGGTAGCTGATGTGCAGCACAATAGGCCTGCGCAAGTTTAAATCCTATACCGCAGCCCGCAAGTTCTTTAAAAGGATAATTGCAATCTGCACGTTTTGGGTCTAATACAGCTACTGCTGCGGGTAATTCGGCGCCAGGCAAATGATGATCACAGATAATAAAATCTATGTTAAGCGTGGTAGCATAACTTATTTTGTCATTTGATTTGATACCGCAGTCTAACGCAATAATAAGACTTATATTTTTACTTGCTGCGTAGTCTATACCGGCGGTAGAAATACCATAACCTTCTTTATGCCTGTCTGGAATATAGTATTCAATATTTTCTGTAAACTGGCTGAAAAAGCTGTAGGCCAGTGCTACCGAAGTGGTGCCGTCTACATCATAATCTCCATAAATAAGTATATGCTCGTTGTTAAAAATGGCTTTGTCTATTCTTGCGATAGCCAGGTCCATGTCCTTCATCAGAAAGGGGTCATGTATCTGGTTAAGCTGCGGGCGGAAGAAATCTTTTGCTGATTCAAAGGTACCGATGCCGCGCTGCACCAGTATCTGGGCCAGGCTTGTATCTATATTTAATTGTTGTGCAAGCAAATCAACTTCATACTGATCAGCTTTAGGAGCCCGCACCCATCTTTTTTCCATTTATTAGTCTAATTCTTGTTGGTAACAGGTTCTGCAGCTTTGCAGGTCTGTCTGCTTATTGTTGTTTTTGACGGTCTGTGGACATATATTTGCGATGCAGGTTGTCTATCTTTACGACCGATCTGTAAATATATCATTAATTATTCTTTTGACTAATACCTACGCCATTGCAAGTTTTCACGTTAAATGAAGGTTCTTATTCTGTAGCTGCCGACAAAAAATTTATTCCCTTTAATCCTCAGACCGATAGCGTTAAGGACAGGCCCGGTTCATTATTTATCAGCGTACAGCCATTTCTGGTGCAGCATGGTAATAAGTTATTGTTGCTTGATACGGGTTTGGGCTACAGCAATGAAAATGGCGATATGATTCTCCATGAAAATATAAGGAAGGCAGGGTTTGATCCGGCAGATGTAGATTATGTATTGATGTCACATTTACATTTTGATCATTCCGGGGGAATGGTTCATAAAGAAAATAACAGTATGGAACTCAGTTTTCCAGATGCTACCTATGTAATACAGCGCGGAGAGTGGGAAAGTGCTTTTACAAATAGCTCATCATCCTATCATACAGATATCTTCGATTTTTTACAGCGAAATGCCCAGATAGCATTTGTTGAAGAGACAGGTCATTTCATTGATGGCATACAACATATTTTAACAGGCGCCCATACTCCCTGTCATCAGGCCTGGTTAATTGAGGAAGGTGCGGATAAAGTATTTTTTGGTGGTGATGTATTACCTGAGCCTGAAGAGTTATTGCGGAAATTTATCGCTAAATATGACTACGATGGTCGTAAGGCTATGGAGCTCAGAGAAGAATTTGGCAGGCAGGCTGCTGCCGAAAACTGGAATTGCCTTTTTTATCATGGGAAATCCAGATCTACAGGGCATGTAAACCTGGGTCCTGATGGCGAATTTAAGATTGTATAGAATCGATATTTTTACTTTCAAACAGTTCGATAAGCCGTTCAATAGAAAGGGGTTTTGAAATAAATCCCTTTACTGTTTTGTAGGTTTTTGCTTTCTCAATATCGTTTTCATATACAGATGAAGACAGCATATACATATTGATTGGTTCTGAGATGCCTAATTTCTCATAAGCTTCCAGAAACTCCCATCCGTTTAGCACCGGCATATTGATATCAATTAAAATCAGCTGCGGAAAAGGCTGCTGGGTATCAATAAGCTGTTTCAAATGATCTATTGCCAGCTGACCGTTAGTTTTGGCCACCATTGTTGCTTCATAACCAGTTTTTTCTACAATTTTTTTAATGATGAAAATATTTATGTCATCATCGTCAATTACCAGTAGATTTATTTTATCGCTCATTGGGCATGAAGTTGTTTTAAGATTGTGGATTATAAATAAAGATATAAAAAGGAAATGTAATTAAATATTCCGAAGTTTTTATTTAACAAAAAAAGGACCACTTAGTTTAACCATTCCTCAGGCTGTTAAGATATTTATTATAAGCCCAATGAGCCAATTCTGCAATAGAATCAGCTCATTGGGAATTACGAATATATAAAAATTACTCTGTTTATAACGCAGCTACTTCTTCTTCCATATAACTCTCAATCGGCGGACATGCGCAAACCAGTGATCTGTCTCCAAATGAATCGTTTACACGACCAACCGAAGGCCAGAATTTATGTTCCGCAACGTATGCCAGAGGGAATGCTGCAGTTTTTCTGCTATAGCTGTGTGACCAGTCATCGCCGGTTACGGTAGCTGCAGTATGCGGAGCATTTTTTAAAGGGTTATCTGTTTTATCTAGGGTACCGTTGCCTACAGCGGTAATTTCATGTCTGATAGCAATTAATGCATCACAGAAACGGTCAAGCTCATGTTTAGGCTCACTTTCTGTAGGCTCTACCATCAGGGTGCCAGCCACCGGGAAAGAGACTGTTGGTGCATGGAAACCATAATCCATCAGCCTTTTTGCAATATCCACTACTTCAATTCCGAAACTTTTAAACTCGCGGCAGTCAAGAATCATTTCGTGTGCACAGCGGCCTTTAGAACCTGAATATAATACAGGGTAATGTTCTTCTAAACGCGCTTTCATATAGTTAGCGTTCAGGATAGCATATTCTGTAGCATTTTTTAAACCTTCGCCACCCATCATTGCAATATAAGCATGCGAAATAATAAGGATGGAAGCAGAACCCCATGGTGCAGAAGATACTGCAGGGATTGATTTTTCGTTATTGATATCTACAACCGCATGCCCTGGCAGGTATTTTACCAGGTGTGCTGCCACACCGATAGGGCCCATACCCGGTCCACCACCACCGTGAGGGATACAGAAGGTTTTGTGTAAATTAAGGTGACATACATCAGCACCAATATTTGCCGGGCTGGTTAGTCCAACCTGTGCATTCATATTAGCACCATCCATATACACCTGTCCGCCATGTGCATGGATAACTTCACAGATTTCAATGATACTTTCCTCAAATACACCATGTGTAGAAGGGTAGGTAACCATAAAGCATGAAAGGTTAGCTGAGTGCTGTTCTGCTTTAGCTTTTAAATCAGCTACATCGATATTTCCAAGTTCGTCACATTTTACGATAACAATCTTCATACCTGCCATAGCAGCAGATGCAGGATTGGTACCATGTGCAGACGAAGGGATCAGTGCAATGTTACGGTGAAAATCTCCCCGGTCCTGGTGGTATGCCCTGATTACCATTAAACCTGCATATTCACCTTGTGCGCCTGCATTTGGCTGTAAGCTCATAGCAGCAAATCCGGTAATTTCGCTCAGCCATTTATCAAGCTCATTGAAAACCGTGTAATAGCCCGCTACCTGGTCTGCCGGTGCAAAAGGGTGTACTTTACTGAATTCTGCCCATGTTACAGGAATCATTTCAGTGGTGGCATTCAGTTTCATAGTACATGAACCCAAAGCGATCATAGAATGGCAAAGAGAAAGATCTTTAGCTTCCAGGGCTTTAATGTAACGCAGCATTTCATGTTCTGAATGATGCGAATTAAACACCGGGTGCAGCAGGTATGCTGAAGTACGCTGTAGCTCAGCTGGAATTACCGTCAGGATATTCTCTTCTGCAGCCAGTTCAACACTGTCTGCAGCAATGGCTTTCACCTTAGAAAATATTTTGTTCAGTAATTTGATATCTTCAATAGAAGTAGTTTCATCAAGTGCAATGGTAGCAACTGAACCATTGTAGTTCAGGTTGATCTCATTATCAATACATTCTTTATGTATAGAATCTTTCAAAGCACCCAGATCTACCTGAATGGTGTCAAAATAAACCGGGTTTAATTGCTTGTAACCAATTTGCTCAAGCGAAGCTGCCAATGCAATAGTTAAACCATGGGTCCTCTCTGCAATTAGTTTAAGGCCTTTAGGACCATGATATACGGCATAAAATCCTGCCATAATTGCCAGCAGGGCCTGTGCAGTACAAATATTTGATGTGGCTTTGTCTCTGCGGATATGCTGCTCTCTGGTTTGCAGCGCCATGCGTAATGCATAATTATTATGGCTGTCTATTGTTACACCGATAATACGGCCTGGAATAGAGCGCTTGTACTCATCTTTGGTAGCAAAGAATGCCGCATGAGGTCCGCCGCAGCCCATCGGTATACCAAAACGCTGTGTGGTTCCTACCACTACATCAGCTCCCCATTCTCCCGGAGGCGTTAATAACGTAAGACTTAAAAGGTCTGCTACAACGGTAAGTTTGATGTTTTTGGCATGTGCATTTTCAGCGAATGAACCATAATTAAAAACTTCCCCATTTCCGGCAGGGTATTGTACTATTGCACCGAAGAATTCTTCAGTCATTTCAAACGACTGATGATCTCCGATAACCAGTTCAATTCCAAAAGGATTTGCACGGGTTTTTAAAATATCTATGGTCTGAGGAAAAAGCAGTTCGGAAACAAAATACTTTGTACCCTGATTTTTTCGTAAACTATACTGCATAAACATCGCTTCTGCAGCTGCGGTGCCTTCATCAAGTAAAGAAGCATTGGCAATTTCCATTCCGGTAAGATCAATCACCATTGTCTGGAAGTTCAGCAATGCCTGCAAGCGTCCCTGAGCAATTTCTGCCTGGTAAGGGGTATATTGTGTATACCATCCCGGGTTTTCAAATACATTCCTTAAAATAACACCAGGGGTGATAGTATCATAATATCCCTGTCCGATATATGAGGTAAAAACCTTGTTCAGAGATGCCGTTTGTTTTAGGCTCTCCAGATATTCTTTTTCAGACTTCGCTGCCGGTAAATTTAACGGCTGTTTTAACCTGATTTTCTGAGGAACTGTTTGTTCGATCAGCTCGTCAACAGAACCCAGACCAAGGGTGCTTAACATGGCGTCAGTGTCCTCTGTATTAGGGGCAATGTGACGATCTTTGAAGTCTTCTTTGTAATGGATGTTTAAGCTCATGAAGTGTAGCAATAAATTTGCGCAAAGGTACTAATTTTTCAGTTTATTTCTAATGGTTTGGCAGGTCTAAAAACTTAACCTGCCAGTTGTCTGAGGTACATCTGAATGGTGTTTTCCAGACCTAAATAAAGGGCGTCACTGATGAGTGCATGACCAATAGATACCTCAAGCAGATTAGGGATATGGGCAGCAAAATAAGCGAGGTTCTGCAGGTCAAGATCGTGTCCGGCATTAATGCCCAGGCCTAGTTTATTTGCGGTATGTGCTGCCTGTGTATATGGGGCAATAGCTTGTACACGATCGGTATGATAATTCGCGGCATAAGATTCTGTATACAGTTCTATGCGGTCTGTACCAGTGCTTTTTGCTGCTTCGATCATTTCCCGTACCGGATCTACAAAGATGGATACACGGATACCTTTTGCCTGAAACAGGCTTACCATTTTTTTCAGGTAATCCTGGTGTTTGATGGTGTCCCATCCATGATTGGAAGTGATCTGTCCTTCTATGTCAGGTACCAGGGTAACCTGTGCCGGAACATTGGCCAGTACAAGGTCTACAAATTTCTGTTCCCTGCAGTTGCCCTCAATATTAAATTCAGTAGCTATTTTGCTTTTCAGATCAAATACATCCTGATAACGGATATGCCTTTCATCTGGGCGGGGATGTACGGTTATACCTTCCGCACCAAATCGCTCACAGTCCAGGGCCACCTTTACCAGGTCAGGATTGTTTCCGCCGCGGCTGTTACGTAAAGTAGCTATTTTATTGATATTTACTGATAGTTTTGCCATAAGCAAAGATAATTCATAAAATATAAAAGGTATAATATTATTGTAAACAGATTAGGGTCTCTGCGCTGTATTTGCCACTAAACAGTAAACTGCAGGCGCAGGATTGTCCTGAAAATAAAAAGGGGATGCAGTTTTAACCGCATCCCCTTTCCCATAAAATTTTAAGATTAGTATCTGTAAGCTTCGCCTTTGAAAGGACCAGCAACTGGTACGCCAATATAATCAGCCTGGTGCTGATCAAGAACGTCTAATTCCACACCAATTTTTGCAAGATGTAAGCGTGCAACTTTCTCATCAAGCTCTTTAGGAAGAACATAAACCTGGTTTTCGTATTTGCCTGGGTTAGTCCACAATTCTAACTGCGCAAGAGTCTGGTTAGTAAATGATGCAGACATTACAAAACTAGGGTGTCCTGTTGCACAGCCTAAGTTAACCAAACGGCCTTCAGCCAGTAAGATTACGTCTTTACCATCAATAGTATATTTATCAACCTGTGGTTTGATCTCTACTTTAGTGTGTCCGTAGTTAGTGTTTAACCAGGCAACATCAATTTCATTATCAAAGTGGCCGATGTTACAAACAATAACTTTATCTTTCATTGTTTTGAAATGCTCTGCACGAACGATGTCACAGTTACCGGTAGTGGTAACCACGATATCAGCTTCTTTAACTGCATTGGCAAATTTCTTCACTTCATAACCTTCCATAGCTGCCTGTAAAGCACAGATAGGGTCAATTTCTGAAATGATTACACGTACACCTTGTGAGCTTAAAGATTCAGCAGAACCTTTACCAACATCGCCATAACCAGCTACAACAGCAACTTTACCAGCCATCATTACATCTGTAGCACGACGGATCGCATCTACCAATGACTCACGGCAGCCGTATTTGTTGTCAAATTTAGATTTGGTAACTGAATCGTTAACGTTGATAGCCGGTAAATGTAATGTTCCGTTTTTCATACGCTCATACAAACGGTGTACGCCTGTAGTTGTTTCTTCAGATAAACCTTTAATAGCAGCGATCAGTTCAGGGAACCTGTCAAAAACCATATTGGTTAAATCACCGCCATCATCTAAAATCATATTTAATGGCTGTTGCTCCGGACCAAAGTGTAAGGTCTGCTCAATACACCAGTCAAATTCTTCTTCATTTAAACCTTTCCAGGCATAAACCTGAATTCCGGCAGCTGCAATTGCTGCAGCAGCATGGTCTTGGGTAGAGAAAATATTGCATGATGACCAGGTAACTTCAGCACCCAGCTCAACCAGAGTTTCAATTAAAACTGCAGTCTGGATAGTCATGTGCAGACATCCTGCGATGCGTGCACCTTGTAACGGTTTTGACGGACCAAATTCTTCACGCAAAGACATTAAGCCAGGCATTTCTGCTTCTGCTAATCCAATTTCTTTACGGCCCCATTCTGCCAGTGAAATGTCCTTTACTTTGTAAGGGATATAAGTAGTCTCTACTGATGACATATTATTATTTATTAAGTTTTGTTTATAAAACGGTTCCGAGTATTTAAAATTTGGCCTGCAACCACTTGCAGGCATCTAATAAAACTCTTGTTTTTATGCTACAAAATTACGCAATAGTTCGGCTAAATTCAAAGCCTATATGATTAGATTACAGTCATAGTTCAAAATCTGCAATCATCGTAAATAGTCTGCAATTCTTGTAAATAAAATTGGTTAACCACAAAAAAAAGATAATGTTGTAACCAAGGGTACTGGCTTATAATAACTATACACCAAAGTACATATCAATGTGCCAGAAAAATGATATCCGAAGATCATGAAAAGCTATATTTCAAAGTAATTTGAAGGTAAAAAATAATGCCTGCAATCACTTATCCTTTGATGCTGTGTAAAGGCACAGTACCTTTGTAATATTAAATTGAATATAAAATAAAGCTTAAGATATATGTATCCAGAATATTTGGTTGAACCTATGCGTGCAGAATTGACGAAAGTAGGTTTTGAAGAAATGAAAACAGCAGAAGATGTAGATAGCGCACTTACTGGTGAAGGAACTGTTTTTGTGGTTGTAAATTCTGTTTGCGGTTGTGCAGCAGCAAATGCAAGACCGGCAGCAAGAATGGCTGCTGCCAATGAAAAACACCCTGATAAAATGATCACTGTTTTTGCAGGTATGGAAAAAGATGCTGTAGACAGGGCCAGAAGTTACATGATGCCTTTCCCTCCATCTTCACCAGCTATGGCTTTATTTAAAGATGGTAAATTGGTTCATATGATTGAGCGTCATCAGATTGAAGGCCGTCCGGCTCAAATGATTGCTGATAACCTGATGGGTGCTTTCAACGAGTACTGCTAGTCATTAAAATATAAAATATATGCCGGCTTGCCGGTAAGAAGAGATCCGGCAATTGCCGGATTTTTTTATGCATGCTTTTTTTGTATCGAAGATAAAGATGCAGAAATACAAGCCTGTAATGGTTTAAAAATCTTTATTCAGCAGTTTTTCCAGCTCGCCGAAAGAAACATTCATCCTTACCCGTCCCTGCTTGGCATAGGCAATTTCCCCGGTTTCTTCAGAAATAATTACGGCAACAGCATCTGTAGTTTCAGATACACCTATACCCGCACGGTGGCGCAAGCCAAACTGCGGGGGCAGTTTATCATTATCCGTCAGCGGCAGAATGCAGCTGGCACTTTTAATTTTATTTTCGGAAATTACTACTGCTCCGTCATGCAGGGGACTATATTTCTGGAATATACTTTCCAGCAGGCGTTTTGAAATCTTAGAATCAATAATCTCACAGCTGTTAGCAAATAATTCATCATCATAAAATTTTACAAACACAATGAGGGCGCCTGTACGGGCCTTTTTCATGCTCTTGCAGGCATCAATAATTGGTTTTATCCGCACCAGATTATCCCGCTCAATATCTTTACTGCCAAATAAGTATCCCCACCAGGCTTTATTCTGCTGCAGAAAAGTGTTTTTACCAATTAACAGTAAAAACCTCCGGATTTCGGGCTGAAAAATGATAATCAGCGCAATAATCCCTACACTCATAAAGCTATTGAGAATAGTGGAGAGCAACCTCATTTTCAGTGCATCAACAATGAAATGTAGTATCAGGATAATGAACATCCCCAGCAATAAATTCACTGCCAGCGTATTCTTGATCAGGTTATAAATATAATAGATGATCATGGCAACGAACAGTATGTCCACTACATCAGTAACAGTTATGTTTATAAAATCAAAATCGAGGCCTTTCATTATTGGCAAGTTAGGAATTTTAGGGATATTATCGTTCCTGCAATTTTTCTACCAGAGTGATACATTCTGCAGCAGCCCTTACATCATGAACCCTCAGTATACTGGCACCTTTCTGCAGGGCGATAGTGTTCAGGATCGACGTACCGTTTAAAGCTTCATCGGGGCTTGTGCCCAGCAATTTATAAATCATTGATTTTCTGGAGATCCCTACCAGTACCGGCAAACCAAAAAGGTCCAGATCTGTCAGATGGTTCATCAGTTCATAATTGTGCGAAAGGGTTTTGGCAAATCCAAAACCAGGGTCCAGTATCACATCATGCACCCCTAAAGCTTTTAATTTCTGCAGTTTGGCGGCAAAGTAACCAGTAACCTCCAGAGTTATATTTTCATATTCCGGGTTTTTTTGCATAGTTTTTGGATTGCCCTTCATATGCATCAGCACATAGGGAACCTTTAAATCGGCCACGGTTTCAAACATCGCTTCATCCAGCTCGCCCCCCGAAATATCATTAATCAGATGCGCCCCGGCTTCAATACTTTCTCTGGCAACTTTGGCCCGGAAGGTATCAATGGACAATTTAGCTTCCGGAAATCTCTTACTGATAGCTTCCACTGCCGGGATTATACGTTCAAGCTCTTCTTCCATACTTACCTCATCCGCCCCCGGGCGTGATGAATAGGCACCTATATCAATAAATGAAGCACCTTCCTGCAAACAGTTCTCTACCCGCTGCAGTGCTGCATCAACAGAGCTGATGCGGCTGTTCCCATAAAATGAATCTGGGGTTAAATTAAGGATTCCCATAACCTGTGGCCTGCTCAAATCCATGATCTCGCCCTTGAGGTTTAGTGTTGCTTTTCGGTTTAAAAACGTATCTTTAGCCATCATTTAATACAAAAATACAGTATTAAAACAGCTTTAAACTAAATATTTTGATTGTTTTGGCAGCAAACACCTCACAAGAATTTGATTCGGTAATTGCGATTTGTAAATCGCTTTTTTTAAAAAAAACCAAAGACTACGGAACAGCATGGCGCATTCTCCGTTTATCTTCCATTACAGACCAGCTGTTTATTAAAGCACAGCGCATCCGTACACTGGAAGAAAAAAAGGTTTCTAAAGTTGGCGAAGGCATTATCTCTGAATATATAGGAATTATCAACTACTGTGTAATTGCCATGATGCAAAGTGAAATGACAGAAAATGACCCGCTGGAGCTTGAACTGGCAAGGGTAGAGGTATTGTTTGACCAGTATGTGAACACCACCAAGGAGCTGATGTTTGCCAAAAACCATGATTATGGAGAAGCCTGGCGCGATATGCGTATCAGTTCACTGACGGATATGATCCTGCAGAAGGTTTTCAGGGTAAAACAAATTGAAGATAATCTGGGAGAGACTGTTGTATCTGAAGGGGTAAATGCCAATTATCAGGATATGCTGAATTATGCGGTATTCGCACTGATAAAATTGGAAGTAAAATAAGGTCTGTTTGAGCAGCATAAGATAAATGATATGAATAAGATAGCACTAACTTTTTCCAGGATATTTGTAGGGATACTTTTTATCTTTTCTGGTCTGATCAAAGCAAATGACCCGCTTGGGTTTGGCTATAAACTAGAGGAATATTTTGATGTTTTCCACATGTCGTGGTTAAGTCCTGCTGCAACCGGCATTGCTATCTTTTTATGTGTACTCGAAATTGTATTGGGTGCCCTGCTGTTATTTGGTTTCTGGAGTAAAAAAGTTTCTGGGGGCCTGCTGGCTATTATCATATTTTTCACGTTTTTAACCTTTGTTTCTGCCGCCTTTAAAGTAGTTACCTCATGTGGGTGCTTTGGTGATGCTATACCGTTAACTCCTTGGCAGTCTTTCTCCAAAGACCTGGTATTGCTGGTGCTGATTATCTATATCTATATCAACCGAAATAAAATACTGCCCTTAACCCATAATCCTGCCCTGCAGAAAGGCGGCATTGTTACAGTAACCCTTTTATCTGTTTTATTTAGCTTATATACCTACACCTTTTTGCCTATTCTGGATTTTCTGCCCTATAAAATAGGGGCCAGCCTGCCAGATGCAATGAAAATTCCTGAGGGAGCACCAAAAGATGAGTATCTCATCATGTACAAACTGAAGAATAAAAAAACTAATGAAACCAGGGAAATGAGTGATAAAGATTACCTGAAAACGGAAATCTGGAAAGACAATAACTGGGAGATCATCGGGGAACCTGTGCAGAAACTAATCAGGAAAGGCTACGAAGCCAAGATCAAAGATTTAACGATCAGCGATGCCTCTGGCGTAGATTATACTAAAGAACTGATTGAAAACCCATACTACAATATTCTTATAGTAGCCTACAATCTGAATGAAACGAATACTGATGCCATTGGTAAGTTGAATGCACTAACCCTTGATCTTACAGAACAGTACAATATCCGCACGGTAATGCTTACTTCCAACTCTGCCCAGGATGCAGAAGCATTCAGTAAAAAACATAAGCTGTTTGCTGAGATTTTTTATGCCGACGCTGTACCGCTTAAAAGCATGGTAAGGGCAAACCCAGGGGTTATATTATTGAAAAATGGGGTGGTGATCAATAAATGGAGTTATCAGTCCCTTCCTTCCCTGGATAAACTAAAATCTATATATTTTAATAAATAATCAGTACTGAGCGCATGTGGTACTACGCTATCAGGAAATTTTTCTACGGAATCGCTGTAATGGCAGGGGTAGTAGTTGTGGTATTTATCCTGTTCAACATCCTGCCTGGTGATCCAGCAAGAATGACTCTTGGTCAGCGTGCCGATGTACAGTCACTGGAGGCTGTCCGTAAAGAGTTTGGCCTGGATCGGAGCCGGCCTATGCAGTTCGTGTTGTTTGTTAATGATCTGTCTCCAGTTGGCTATCATGAAAACACTTCTGAGGCTAGAGAAAAGTACAATTATCTGCCGGTATTGAGTTTTTCTGGTCATGTGATTGCGCTCAAACTGCCCTACCTCAGAAGATCATACCAGACCAGGAGGGAAGTATCGGCCATTCTCGCTGAAACTGTACCCAATACATTTATCCTTGCATTAACGGCAATGGTATTTGCAACAATTATAGGGGTGTTTCTGGGAATTGTATCTGCCGTATATAAAGGTACCTGGATAGATACATCCGCAAATGCATTTGCTATATTAGGCATATCTGCACCAGCTTTTTTTGCAGGAATAATCATTGCCTGGTTCTTTGGTTTTGTACTTGCACCTTATACAGGCCTAAATATGTCTGGAAGCTTATATAGTTACGACCCCTTTAAGGGAGAGATATTAACCCTTAAAAACCTGATTTTGCCAATGATCACCTTAGGTCTTCGGCCCCTGGCCATTATTGTACAGTTAACCAGAACTGCTATGCTAGACATACTTTCTCAGGATTATATTCGTACTGCAAGGGCAAAGGGCTTAAGCAGAAATGCAGTGATTTACAGGCATGCTTTAAAAAATGCACTGAATCCCGTTATAACCGCTATCTCGGGCTGGTTTGCATCACTGCTGGCGGGGTCTTTTTTTGTCGAATATATCTTTGGCTATAATGGCCTGGGCCGTACCACTGTCAAGGCCCTGGAGATGTCTGATTTTCCGGTAGTAATGGGCTCCATTCTTTTTATTGCCCTGGTATTTGTAATTGTTAATATTTTAGTAGATGTGTTATATGCCTTTGCAGATCCAAGGGTGAAATTGGCTTAAAGATGAAAATATTCCTGATAGGTTTTATGGGTTGTGGCAAGAGTACATTAGGCAGGAAGCTGGCCACACGTTTAGGTTATACCTTAATAGATCTAGATCAACAGATTGAAAAAATTACTAAAAGTACCGTGGTAGATTATTTTGCTGCCAATGGGGAAGATGCTTTCAGACAACTAGAAAGTAGCACATTAAAGGAATATGTTTATCCTGCCAACAGTATTATTGCAACGGGAGGAGGCACGCCCTGTTATTTTGATAATATGGACTGGATGAATGCAAACGGGCTAACTATCTACATAGAGATGAAACCTTACGCACTGGCCAAACGATTGGAGCAGGGGATAGCGAAAAGGCCACTACTCAGCAACCTTACAGAGGAAGGTATAGTAGCTTTTATTGAAAACAAGCTTAGTGAACGAAATCCCTTTTATAGCAGGGCAGCTGTAACCATAAGCGGTGTTAATCTAACGGCAGAACACCTGCATGCCATCGTAATGGAAAAAAGCTGATCTCTGCAGATTATATTTTCTTCCATATTACATCAGCTTGTTTCTGAAGAATGGCTGCAAAATCTGCCTTGGGCTCCAGGTTCAGATAAGGGTAAGTTACTTTAGAAAGGTAAAGGCCTTGTGGGTGTGCCGGGGTAATCAGTGCCGGAGTTACCTTGCTGATCAGATGGCTTTCAAATTCATCTACGCTAAGCTCACCCTTTCCTATTTTTAACAACTGCCCCATCAGGATCCGGATCATTTTACCAAGAAAGCGGTTAGAAGAGATATGAAAACGTAACTTCTCCCCTTTATCATCAACCATCAGACTGGCCGCACGCACATAGCAAAGCGTGTGTTCATATTTATCAGGATGGGTACAGAATGCACGGTAATCTTTATAGAGGGGTAGCAGCGCAACCGCAGCTTTCATCTGGTCGAAAGCCAAACCATCCAGCAGGTAATACGAACTAAGGCCATTTAGGAAAGGATCTTTATAGGTATGCAGGAAATAATCATAAGCTCGTTGTACGGCATCAAACCTTGCATGGGGGCTCCCTTCCATAGGTATAATATCATATACCGCAATGTTCATTGGCAGCATTTTGTTAAGCCTGAATATCAGGTCAAAATCCCATTCCTGCTCAAGGTCCATATGAAAGAAAAACTGACTCGCATGTACCTGGGCATCTGTTCTTCCACAGCCGTTAATCGCTACCGGAGTTTTAAATATAGCACTGAGTGCCGTTTCTATTACTCCCTGAACATTAGAAACCCCAGGCTGTCTCTGCCAGCCATTATATTGCAGGCCGTTATAGCCTATATGTACAAAGTATCTCAATTTTATCTTCTTGCCCGCTTGTTTAATTCATCTACCGGCATCGTGATCATCCGGCCAATAGCTTCTTTACCTCGGTAAGTGATTACGCGCAGCTGATTCGCATCCTTTGGCACTACCAACTTCTCTGTGTATTTAGGGTAAAACCTGTCTGGAAAAGAGTTGTCAAAGCTATAATAGATATCAAGCCCGTCAATCTCAGTACTTAGTTCTACCATCAGCTGTTTATCTGCCGAACGGCTCACCTTAAATATCGGATCATAGGCACTTGGTGCATATTTAGTTTCTGCTATATCCATGCGCTTAAAATGGAGCTCCATTTTGCCGGTAAAGTTAGTCCAGCTTTTCTTTTCGCGGGGCGACCACAATGCCTCTGCTATAGCAAAACCACGAGGCCAGGTCATATATTCTGCCTGGCGGATATTGTAAATCTGTTCCGTCCAGAGGTTACCCTGTCCACCTTTAATATATTTAGGATCTGCTCCCGGTGGAACAGGATCAAACTCATAAGCCTTTCCTAAACGCACAGACGAATATACTTTGGCTTCAGTAATCACATCGCCCTGCATCAGGTCTAAGTAGACATTGCTTTGCGGCGTCATTACTACTTCGTGTTTATCTCTTGAAGCCTGAATGCCAAACTGGCTGCTTCTCCAGCTCATAATAGCGGCGCTCGAAGGCACATCACCATTCAGTATTTCATCCCAGCCCATAAATTTTTTGCCTTTAGACTCTACAATCTTCTGCACCCTTTTTTCAAAGTACCCTTGTACCTGGTGCATATCCTTTAAGCCTTCACGCTGCATCAGGGATTTGATGGCATCACTTTTCTGCCAGTAATTGATAGGTGCCTCATCTCCTCCCATATGGATATATTCGAATGGAAACAGCGCAGCAACCTGGGTAATAATGGTATCCAGGAAACTGTATACTTTTTCGTTTGCCGGACAGAGCGTATTGTCTACCAATGCTATTGGAGGTGCACCCTTAGACCAGTCCATAATCTTTTCACCTGAACGCACGCGATAATTTTCGGCGCCTGGTGTACACGATATCTCCGGATAAGATGCAATGGCTGCCAGGCTATGACCCGGTACGTCAATTTCAGGCATGATGTCTACAAACCTTTCTTTCGCATACTTAATCAGTTCACGGATGTCGTCTTGTGTAAAGAAACCCCCATAGGTACGTGGTTCATCTGCTCCCGGTGTACTGAAAGTGCCAAATTCACCTACTTTTTTAACATTCCATGCACCCACCTCGGTAAGTTTAGGCAATCCCTTAATCTCAAGACGCCAGCCTTCATCATCAGCCAGGTGCAAATGAAGAAGATTGTACTTATACCGCACCATTGCATCAATATATTGCTTTACTTCCTGTTTGGTAAAGAAATGTCTCGCCACATCAAACATTAATCCCCTCCAGGCCATACGCGGATAATCTGTAATTTCCACGCATGGAACTTTCCAGATTACATCTTTAACCAGTTCTTTAGATTCGATTTCTTTTGGGAACAGCTGCAGCAACGTTTGTACACCATAAAATAAGCCTGCTGGCTGGTTTGCCTGAATAGTTATGCCCGAGGGGGTTACAGATAGCTTGTAACCTTCGTTCCCCAGCAAATCAATATGTTTAGTATTCAATATCATTCTTACTGCCGGGGCAGCAGTTGCTGATTTGTATTCAGAAGCAAACTTGCCAGTGGCGGCAGTAACTTTTTCCTGCAGGTAATCTGCGGCCTGCTTCATTTCCGGACTGGCTATAATGATAATGTTTTCTGGCAGGGTATAATATCCGCTGGTCTTTAATAGCGATACGGGTTCAGGAATAATGGCAAATTCAGGCGGGCGAACAACAGAAGTGGCATTACTGTCTGCCATAGAAGAGTTCGCATTTCCAGATCCCATTTGTTGACTATATGTGCTTGTGTAAATAAAAAAACAGCATATAAAAGTTACGAATTTATTCATAGAATGAAAAAGGGTAATTTGTCCTGGTGGATGGTAAAAGCGTGCAAGATAACAATTTGTGGATAAATACGACTTTGGTGTTTAAAACTTCAGGTTATTTAAGCGCATCAAGTACCCTGAACAGTTTAGGGTTAATTTTGCCGCCAGTGTAATTATTAATGTTGATCACAATCACATACTGGGCGCCGTTAGCTGCGGTATAATAACCAGCAAATGCAGATACATCATTTATAGTTCCGCTCTTTAGCTTCATTCCATTATTCTCAGGAAGAGATTTCATGAGGTCGGGGAACCATTGTTCTTTTTGTGACTGAAAAAGTATGCCGGCCATAGCAGCAGTGGTTACACGTGTGGCAGGAGAGAGGCCGCTGCCATCAATAATGTTCAACGCGTCTCTATCTATGCCTTTGTTTACCCAAAAACTAATTTCTGTAGCCGCTCCATTACGGGTAGTGGCTTCTTTTCCAGATTTCCATGCGAGGGTACGCAGCAAATGTTCAGCATAAAGGTTTACACTCTTTTTATTAAGCCAGTATATAATTTCTGAAAGGGTAGGAGAGCTGATAGTACTCAGCTGCTTTTCTATCACCGGTACTGCCAGTTTACCCGCCGCCAGCGCACGGGCTGTTGCTGGTGCTGAACTAACACTGATACCACTTTTAGTCAGGGTATCAGTTAGGCGATAGGCTGCATCAAAAGCAGGTTCCGGTAATGCCACAGAGATGCCAGCCTTTTGTATATCCGTTGCCCAACGCCCTCTCAGGTAAGCTACAGATGATAGGGGAGGTAAGAAGGCGTAGGCATTATCGCCGCTGCCCGCTGCTCCGGGTTTCAGTTCATTGATAATGTTAAGGTACGGCATGGCCGGTACTGTTCTTAGTATCCTTACCGCTGAACCGGGTTTAAGTTTAATGTCAAACTGGTTTTCTCTCCAGGTCAGGGCAGAAGAGCCTGCACCAAAGTAATTGCCCATATCCTGCCATGTCCATCCTTCAGGTGTGCTTTCTGTACCCCAGATACTATCATCACCAATAACACTGCCCTCAATTCTTTTAATGCCCGCAGCCTTTATGGCCGTTACCCATTGGTTTAATATATAACCTTCTTTGCTCTGTTCGTACCGCCAGGATCCAAGGGTTGGATCGCCCCCTCCACGTATAATCAGATTTCCTTTTAAGGTTCCATCAGCAGCAATCTGACCGCTGTAACCCAGAACAGTCTGATATCGGAAATTTTTACCAAGTATAGAAAAAGCTGTGGCACTGGTAATAGTTTTCAGTGTTGAAGCTGTGGCCAGACCAATATTTTCATTTTTTGCAAATACCTGTTTACCGGTTTTTGCATCAAGTACACAAATGGAAGTGAGCGCATATTTGGTCTGCTGATCACTAAGCAATGTATTAAAAGCCTGTTCCAGCTTCTGTGCTGGCGTCTGACTATAGGATGTTGTAGAGAACAACATTAACAGCGAGAAGATAATTTTATTGGTCATAGCTTTAAAACGGGCAGATGCTAAGGATATTTTAAAAAAAAAGTGGTGTTAAGCAGGCCAGAGCCGTTAACACCACTTCGTAGGAAACATGTTTTTTTAAATCAGTTCTTTTGCAACCAGAAATTCTGCAATCTGTACAGCGTTGGTAGCTGCACCTTTACGCAGGTTATCAGCTACAATCCACATGTTAACTGTGTTTGGAAGTGACTCATCCCTTCTAATCCGGCCTACAAATACATCATCTTTTTCATGAGCGTCTTTAGGCATTGGATATTTAAGGTTATCTATATCATCAACAACAGTAATACCCTGTGTTTTTTCAAGTAATGATCTTAGCTCAATAACGTCGAAATCATTTTCAAATTCAATATTTACTGATTCAGAGTGCCCGCCCATTACCGGTATACGCACTGTAGTAGCGGTCACGCGAATGCTTTCGTCGCCCATAATTTTACGGGTTTCCTTAATCATTTTCATTTCCTCTTTGGTGTAACCGTTACTTTCAAACACGTCAATCTGAGGAATAACATTCAGGTCAATCTGGTATGGGTATGCCATTGGCCCGTCCATAACACCTTTACGCTCATTCATCATTTGTTCTACAGCCTTTACACCCGTTCCGGTTACAGACTGGTAAGTAGATACCACTACACGTTTAATTCTGTATTTATCATGCAGAGGCTTTAAGGCCACAACCATCTGGATAGTTGAACAGTTTGGATTGGCAATGATTTTATCATCAATAGACAACTCATATGCGTTTACTTCAGGAACAATCAGTTTTTTTGAAGGGTCCATACGCCATGCAGAAGAGTTATCGATTACTGTTGTGCCTGCTTCGGCAAAAAGCGGTGCAAATTGTAAAGATGTACTTCCACCTGCAGAGAATAAGGCAATATCCGGCTTCATTGAAATTGCTGTTTCCATGTTAACTACCTTGAATTGCTTACCCTTGAAAGTGATTTCTTTACCTACACTCTTCTCAGATGCTACCGGAATTAATTCGGTCATCGGGAAATTACGCTCTTCTAGTACTTTTAACATTACAGTGCCTACTAAGCCAGTGGCACCTACAACTGCAATTTTCATTAATTTAATTTGTTTATATAAAGTGATAATATATCTGAACCCAAATATGAGAAAAATATGCCGGATTCTTAAAGAATGTCTTTCTTGATATAGTCTGCACTTTGTTTGATACTCACATAAGGATCTAAAGAGAAATTTTCCTGTTCAACAATCAGATGCTCTAAACCAGCAAGTTTTGCATCTTTATAAATGCTTTTGAAATCTATGGTACCCGTTCCTATTTCGGTATTGATGGTGTTGTCTTTCTTGTCCATATCTTTTACATGCCACATAGGGAAACGTCCCGGATGATCTGTAAATAGTTTAATAGGATCTTTGCCTGAGCGTACTACCCAGTAAAGGTCAAGTTCAAACTGTACTGATTTCGGATCTGTGCCCTGTAGCAGCAGGTCGTAACCTGTTACATCTCCCACTTTGTCAAACTCAAAGTTATGGTTATGATAAGCAAGCTTTAAGCCGCTGGCTTTGCAGGTTGCTGCTGCTTCATTCATCTTATCGGCCAGTTTTTTCCAGTCGTCTGCAGTTTTTCTCAGAGAATCGCCAAGATAGGGGATGGCAATGTATTCACCGCCTACAATGTTTGCCGCTTCAATATAACTTTTCAGTTCATCCTGGCTGCCGCCGCCAAGAAAGGTGTCCATTCCATAATGTCCGCTTGGCGCCGTTAATTTATGTTCCGTAAGCAGGTCTTTAAACTCTTTAGGAGACAGGCCCCAGAATTTATGCTCCAGCGAGTAGCCATAAGTTTCTACTTCACTATATCCAGCCTGTGCTACTTTGGCAATCGTGCCGCGTACATCTTTAGGCAGCTGCTCTCTCAATGAGTAAAGCTGCAGTCCTAATTTTTTTGCGGGGGCCAGTGCCGAGCAGGCAAAGGAAGGCAATACCAGCGCACCAGCCGCCGCCAGGCCCGCCTGTTTTATAAAGTTTCTTCTAGAATTCATGATTTGTAGTTTTTTATACGTCGCAGATTTTAATCGCATTACGTAATGATTGCAGTTTGTCTTCCTGTTTAGGCATAAATTCCTGGGCAAGGAACCCTTTAAACCCTGTTTTCACAATAGCTTTTACAATAGCAGGATAAAATAATTCCTGAGTATCGTCGATTTCGTTTCTTCCCGGTACACCTGCAGTGTGGTAATGCGCAATGTATGGGTGATAGGTCTGGATATTATTGATTACATCTCCTTCATCAATCTGCATATGATAGATATCATATAACAGTTTGAAATTTTCAGATCCAAGCCTTTTTGCCAGTTCTGCGCCCCATGCCGTATGGTCGCACTGATAGTCTTTATGATTAATCTTACTGTTTAACAACTCCATTACCAGCACAACATTATGCTTTTCTGCCAGTGGAATCAGTTGTTTAAGACCATCAACGCAGTTTTTTAATCCGGTTTCATCGTCTTTTCCTCTCCTGTTACCACTAAAACAGATCAGGTTTTTATAACCGGCTTTGGCAACCAGAGGAATCATCTTGGTATAATTTTCTATTAACTGTGCATGAAAAGCAGGATCATTAAAACCATCTACCAGGTTTATTTCTGCACCATTACACATAGATGAATACAGTCCGTGCTTTTTCAATACCGGCCAGTCTGCCGGACCTACCAGGTCTATACCTTTAATTCCCATACCTTTTGCTGCTATACACAGCTCTTCCAGCGGGATGCCGCTAAAACACCAGCGGCATACAGCATGGTTTACATTGCCTTTTAAAGCAGAGGAAACGGGTTCATCCTTAACACCTGCCAGCGCAGGAATGGCTGCCGAAGCAGATAGCACAGCTGTACCAGTAATCACGGTTTTGAGCATATTGCGGCGGGTTTGATTTGATCCCATAATTAAGCTTTGTTAAATTCAGCGGTTGAAATTTCTTTTTTTTCAGTAAAAAATACTGAAAACAGCAGGAATACTACCAGGGCAATACCTGCAGGTATTATCCAGACCATTTTCCAGTCTACTGAGCCATCAGCCAGCTTATAATTATCAGTGATAAGCCCGGCCACCTCAAAACCAATCAGCATTCCAACCCCATATGTGGCCAGCGTAATAAGTCCCTGTGCAGCACTTTTATATTTTTCACCTGCACGCGAATTGGTGTAAATCTGACCAGATACAAAGAAGAAGTCATAACATACCCCATGTAAGGCTATACCGGTCAATAGCATAAAGCTAAGCTCGCCAGCATTACCATAGGCAAATAAGGCATAACGTACAGCCCAGGCCAGCATACCTACCAGAATAGTTTTCTTGAAACCAAATCTCTTAAAGAATACTGGTATAAGTAATAAAAACAGCGCTTCAGAAACCTGTCCGATTGCCATTTTTCCCGTAGGCTCCTCTACACCAATAGCGGAAAGGAATGGATGCGCATTCTGATAATAGAATGCCAGAGGGATACAGATCAGAATAGCAGAGATAAAAAATACAGCAAAGTTTTTGTCTTTTAAAAGGCTCAGTGCATCAAGACCAAGTATGTCTGATAATTTTACTTTTTCACCTTTAGCCACTTTTGGAGGTGTTTTTGGCAATGCAAAGCTGAGTAAACCTAATACAGCAGAAGCAATACCAGCCATCGCAAACGTATTTTTCAGGAGGCCTGATTTTAATCCTTCAGGAGAATCCCAGAAAAACAGATAGCTGATGAGTAAGCCGGCAACAATCCAGCCTATGGTACCCCAGAACCTGATGCTCGAAAATTCCTTTTCTGCATCCTGCATCTGGTTAAAGGAAACAGAGTTTACCAGGGCCAGCGTAGGCATAAATAAAATCATATAACCCAATACATATGGATAAAACACGTCTACATTTGTGGCATTGTACATCTGATACATGAGTACCGCGCCGATCAGATGCAGTACACCCAATATTTTTTCAGCATTAAAAAACCTGTCTGCAATCAGCCCTATAATAAAAGGTGCTACAATTGCCCCCCAACTTTGTGTAGAGAAAACTGCAGCGGTCTGAGAACCGCTAGCAGATAGATTTTTGTCGAGAAAAGTGCCCAGAGTAACAAACCATGACCCCCAGATAAAAAATTCCAGGAACATCATTGTTGATAGCTTGATACGGGTGTTAACGTTCATCATATTTGGTTATACTTAGTTTTTAGTGGTTAAAGTTCTTTGATCATAATATTGCGGTACCATACCTCATTACCATGGTCTTGCAGGGAAATCTTTCCGGTAGTAAAGGTGCCGAAGCCTTCCCATTTCGCAAATTTACTGCCTGCAATCAGGGCTTTCCATTTATCATCAAACTGGCTGGTAGATACAATTACCACACCGTTCAGCATAAATTTAAGTTTGCCTTTATTACTGATAATTTCGGCAGTGTTCCATTCTCCAACCGGCTTAACCGGCTCAGAAGAACTTTTTACCAGGTCGTACAAATCTCCAGAGCGGTGTTTAATGATTTTTCCGTCCGGATGACCTTCGTTGTCCAGTACCTGCATTTCAGGTCCGGTACTATAGGTCTGATGGTATTTTTCAGGATTCTCATTAATATGAAAGAGGATACCGCTGTTAGCACCCGGAGCCACTTTCCAGTCTACTTTTAAATGAAAGTTCCCATATTCCTTATCGGTAACAAGATCACCTTCATCCCCTTGTTTGGCTGCGGGGTCCAGGTGTATGGCGCCGTCTTCAACTTTCCAGCCCTTGCCTACTGTGGTTTTTCCATAAGTATGCCATCCGGCAGTTGTTTTTCCGTCAAAAAGCGGCGTAAATCCTTTATTGTTTTCCTGTGCTACGGAGCTACTATAGCTCAGTACAGAGAGCAATACTATTGCAGATAGATTATAAAGTTTCATATTCTTTTATCAGTTAGATGCCGAGCGACCAGCCTTTGCGGTACTCACGTTTTACATATTGGTTCACATCATCAAAGTTTGTTACTTTCATGTTGTCATTATCCCATAGCAGTTTAATGTTTCTGCCTGGATAAATAATCTTACCGTCTGTGCTTTTACGCTGCACATCATTGGCACGGATAGCCAGGTTGGCCATCAGCAATGCTTCAGTGAGCGGTCCGGCAATTTCGAAAGGAGAGCTAAGCTCTTTTTTGCCGTAACCGGCAATACAGGCTTCTACCCATTGCGCATAATGTCCGTCTGCACCTTTAGGCACCCTGGCAAATTTTTCTGCTACTTTAATATCCTTATTACGGCTTAGCGGCAATAAACGTGGGTTAGCACTGTAAGTACTGCTCATCATTTTTCCTTTGGTGCCGATAAACAATGTACCGTTGCCTCCATCGCCGAAAACTTCATTTGCTTCCAGTTCATCCGGACGGGTAGGCTGTATACCACCATCCATCCAGTGTACGGTAACTTCACCTTGTGTCTTAACAGTTTTAGGGAAAGTCAGGGTTACATGACTTGAAGGAGGACAGCTATCAGGGAAATATCCGCGTTTAAATTCATCAACATATACAGAGCCTACACTGGCTTGTACATCAGTTGCATATTTTAATCCCAATACGCTGAAAGGTGCTTCTAACAGGTGACAGCCCATGTCGCCCAGGGCACCTGTACCATAATCCCACCAGCCTCTCCAGTTAAAGGGTACCAGCTTCTCTACATAATCTTTGTAAGGAGCAGTGTTCAGCCACAGGTCCCAGTCAAGGTTGGCAGGTACTTCTGCTTTATTAGCCGACCATGGAATACCCTGAGGCCATACCGGACGGTCTGTCCATGCGTAAACAGTATGCACATCGCCAATAAGTCCTGCATCATACCATTCTTTCATTTGTCTCGGTCCATCATTAGATGCACCCTGGTTACCCATTTGCGTAACCACTTTATATTTTCTTGCTGCTTCAGTTAATTTACGGGCTTCGTAAATATCATGCGTAAGCGGCTTCTGCACATATACGTGTTTACCCAGCTGCATAGCGGCTACAGTGATAATAGCGTGGCTATGGTCAGGCGTAGATATACTTACTGCATCAAAGTTTTTATGCTCCTTATCCAGCATTTCCCGCCAGTCTTTATAGAACTTTGCTTTGGGAAAGTTACTAACCGTACCGGCTGCTCTTTTGGTATCAACATCGCAAAGAAATCCAATATCCGCTTTTCCGCTTTTTGCAAAGCTGGCGATATCAGAAGCACCTTTTCCACCTGCGCCTATACCGGCTACAATAAGCCTGTCACTTGGTGCGGTAAATCCTTTGCCACCTAATACATGGCGAGGTAAAATCATAAATGCTGCTCCCGCTATAGCTGCGTTTTTTATAAATGCACGTCTGCTGGAGCCATTGAGTTCGTTGTCTTTATTTTCCATACGGGTAATATTTGGTTAGGTAATAGGGAGGTTTTTATTACTGTTTAAGTGACAAGATCCAGGTCACCATTGATTTTGCATCTTCTTTACTTAAGTTAGGGTGGGGGGTCATTGGCAGTTCTCCCCAGGTTCCAGAACTTCCGGCAATTACCACTCCTGCCAGTTTATCAATATTTTCTGGAGTAGAAGGATACTTCGCAGCAATATCAATGTATGCCGGACCAACTACTTTTTGTGTCCTGTTATGACAGCCTACGCAATCAGAAGTGGCCACCAATTTCTCTCCTGGCAGCATTTCTGTTGGTGCCGCTGTACCTGCAGTTGAGCTTGTCTCTGCTGTAGTTGTTTTTGTTGATGATTCTTCCTGTTTAGAATCCGGATTTCCGCATGAGGCCATCGCTATAGCAACGCAGCCCAAAATTAAAAGTGTCTTTTTCATTGTGTTAGTTTTGTGTTGTAAATTATATGCCTAAAATACGCTGGTTAAAAGCTTCATCTGCACCTGTTGCCGCAAAATCGTCAAATGCCCTGTTGGTAACCGGAATAATGTGATTTTTAATAAATTCCGCTCCTTCTCTGGCACCCGTTTCAGCGTCTTTAATACAACATTCCCATTCCATTACTGCCCAGCCTTTAAAATCATATTGGGCAAGCTTACTAAAAATAGTTTTAAAATCCACCTGTCCGTCTCCCGGCGAGCGGTACCTGCCCGCACGGTTAGCCCAGCTCTGATAACCACCAAAAGTACCCTGCCTGCCTGTAGCATTGAATTCTGCATCTTTTACATGAAAAGCTTTGATCCGTTCATGATAAAAATCAATATACTGGATATAGTCTAACTGCTGCAATACAAAATGTGAAGGATCATACAGCAAACAGGCACGGGGATGGTTATTAACCTTTTCGAGAAACATTTCATAAGTGATACCATCAAAAAGGTCTTCACCCGGATGGATCTCATAACATACATCTACGCCACAGCTGTCAAACTCATTTAAGATTGGCAGCCAGCGTCTGGCCAGTTCTTTAAAAGCATCTTCAACTAAACCTTCTGGCCTTTGCGGCCATGGATGAAACATATGCCATAGTAGTGAACCACTAAAAGTAGCGTGCGCATTAAGCCCCAGGTTTTGTGAGGCTTTCGCCGCATATTTAAGTTGCTGCACTGCCCATTCTGTTCTGCCTTTCGGATTGTTTCGCAGCTCTGCCGGCGCAAATCCGTCAAAAGCCAGGTCAAATGCCGGGTTAACAGCAACCAGCTGGCCTTGGATATGGGTAGAAAGTTCAGTAATTTCCAGTCCGTAGCTGTTTATTCTTCCTTTCAGCTCATCTGCATAAGTTTTGCTTTCTGCAGCCTGCTGAAGGTCAATAAACCGGTTATCCAGTGTTGGTATCTGCAGGCCTTTAAAACCAAGGTCTGCCGCCCATTTACAAATTCCTTCAAGAGAATTAAAAGGGGCTGTATCACTGATAAACTGTGCTAAAAAAACCGCAGGTCCTTTAAGTGTTGTCATTTTTTTATATTTTAAAATCAGTCCATTTCTGGTCCGACTGCCCGGAGGCTACTACATTTTCTATAAAAGCCATTCCACGAACTCCTTCTGCCACGCCCGGAAAGTCCAGCATCTCTGCGGTTGGTTCTTTTCCTTCAAGCTTTGACTTTAAAGTTAATGCAAAATTCCGGTAGATATTTGCAAAAGCTTCCAAATATCCTTCCGGATGACCCGATGGTGTGCGTGCATTATATTGCGCGGCAGCAGAAAGGTAGCCTTGTCCGCTACGGTATAGCTGTGTTGGTGCATCAAGCCATTTTACCTTCAGTGTATTTGGTTCTTCCTGATGCCATTCCAGCCCGCCTTTTTCTCCGTAAACTTTTATTTTCAGCGCATTCTCTTCACCGGCAGCAATCTGAGAGGCCACCAGAATTCCATTAGCGCCATTATTAAATTTCAGGAGTACGTTACCATCATCATCCAGTGCGCGACCGTCTACCACAATATTAAGGTCTGCACATATTTTTGTAATCTCCAGTCCTGAAATATATTCAGCAAGTTGTGCTGCGTGCGTACCGATGTCGCCCATACAGCCACTGATCCCGCTTTTAGAAGGATCAGTGCGCCAGGCCGACTGCTTATTACCATCTTTTTCTGAAGGCATGCTCAGCCATCCCTGCGGATACTCTACCATAACTTTTCTGATCTTGCCAAAGGCATTATCTTTCACCATCTGACGCGCCTGTTTTACCATAGGGTAGCCAGAATAGGTATAGGTAAGACATAAGGTCAGCCCTGTTTCCTGTACTTTTTCTTCCAGCTGTCTGGCTTCTGCCAGGCTGAGTGTGATAGGTTTATCTATTACTACATGGAAGCCATGTTCCAGTGCCAGCATTGCCGGGGCAAAGTGCGCAAAGTTTGGAGTTACTATCGTTACAAAATGCATACGGGTATCTGCCGGCAATAGACTTTCTTTTTCGATCATCTCCTGATAGCTGCCGTAATTCCTGTCTTCGGGCAGAAATAATGCTGCTCCAGATTCTTTAGCTGTTTCTGGATTAGAGCTCAGCGCCCCGCAGCATAATTCTATATGTCCGTCTATATTGGCTGCGATACGGTGAACGGCGCCTATAAAGGCATTTTTGCCGCCACCGATCATACCCATTCTTATTTTTCCTGTCATTAAATATTTCCTTTTTTAAGTTCTGTTACTGCATAATCTGCCGCTCTGGCTGTTAAAGCCATAAAAGTAAGCGAAGGATTCTGACAAGCAATAGATGGCATACATGAACCATCAGTTACAAACACATTACTTACTTCATGCATTTGGTTCCATTTGTTCAGTACAGATGTTTTAGGATCATTACCCATACGGGCTGTTCCCTGTTCATGGATTGCCATACCAGGAGAAGAACCATTGTCATAAGTTTTAATGTTTTTCATCCCGGCAGCTTCCAGCATTTCAGCAGCATCATTCATCATTGCTACACGCATTTTCTGCTCATTGCCTTTAAACTCACAGTCAATAGCCAGAACAGGCATTCCCCATTTATCTTTTTTAGATTTATCAATATAAACCCTGTTTTCATGGTAAGGAAGAGATTCACCAAATCCGCCAAGTCCCATTGTCCACAAGCCAGGCTGTGTCATCTGGTCTTTAAATTCGCCGCCAAATGCAAGTTCGGCCACATCCTTGTGCCAACCTGTTCTGCTCGCACCGCCCTGGTAACCAAAACCACGCAGATAATCACGTTTATCATTACCCATATTCTGGTACCTTGGAATATAGATTCCGTTGGCCCTTCTTCCGTAAGTATATTTATCTTCAAAACCTTCAGCTTCTCCACTCGCTCCGCAACGGAAATGGTGATCCATCAGGTTGTGCCCAAGTTCACCACTGGCATTTCCTAAACCGTTTGGATGTGCTTCAGATGTAGAGTTCAAAAGCAGGAAGGTACTGCCTAAAGTAGATCCGTTTACGAAGATCACCTTTGCAAAAAATTCCATGTTTTCTTTAGATTCCGAATCTATTACCATTACGCCTTTGGCTTTCTTGGTTTCCTTATCATAGATGATATGATCAACCAGTGAGAATGGGCGTAAAGTAAGGTTTCCGGTAGCTACAGCTGCAGGCAGGGTAGATGATTGCGTGCTGAAGTAGGCCCCGAAAGGACAGCCCCTGCTGCAAAGGTTACGGTACTGACAGCTTCCCCTGCCACCATGAGGTACAGTAAGGTTGGCCGTACGGCCAATGGTCATGATCCGCTCTTTTTTCCAATGGTCTTCAATCCGTTTTTTTACCGATTTTTCAACACAGTTCATTTCCATAGGAGGAAGGAACTGTCCATCTGGCAAAGCCGGCCAGTTTTCTACCTGACCGCTGATTCCTGCAAAACGTTCTACATGATCATACCATTTTTCAAGGTCTTTATATCTTATCGGCCAGTCATTACCATGACCATCTTTCTTATTGTCTTCAAAGTTCAGGTCACTGAAACGGTAGCTTTGTCTGCCCCACATCAGTGATTTTCCACCAACATGAAAACCCCTGTACCAGTCAAATCTCTTAACTTCAGTATATGGGCATTCCAGGTCATTTACCCAGTAACTTTCGTTTGCTTCCTGATATGGATAATCCCGTTTTTGTACCGGATGTGTTTCTTTCTGTGCTTCCGTAAGCCGGTTGCGGTGTTCAAATTCCCAAGGCTTTTTCATTGCCGTGGTATAATCTTTAATATGTTCTATATTTCTGCCGCGCTCAAGTAAAAGTACCTTAAGCCCTTTTTCAGTCAGTTCTTTGGCAGCCCAGCCACCACTAATTCCAGATCCAACTACAATAGCATCATAAGTATTCTGTGCAGTTGCTTTATTATTTAGATTCATTGCTTTTTCTTCTTAATAGATTTATGAGTAAACTCTCTGACCAGGTTTCATATCCACACAACCATCATAACGGCCGGGAATATCTACATATTCGAGTGCCTGAGTGGCACCAACTTCTGAAGTGAAATAACCCAGAAGTGTCAGATCGCGGGCAATAGCAAAGAAATAAGATGTTCCTTTGTACCTGTCACCGGCAGCTAAAGGTACCTTAAGCTCTTGCTTAGCCGGTTCTTTTGCGGCGTTTTGCTCATTTTCAGCTTTTTGGGCAGCCACAGTTTCATCACGTAACTTGCCTACCAGCTGCTCGCGCTGTTTAACAGAAATCTTGAGAAATGAATTATTAAATTCTTTTTTAGAACGGGCTTCCAGGTCTTCAAGTCCTTTTACAAAAACTTCCTGTGCCTCCTTAGGGTAACAGTCTTTGACCATCATTGATATAAATGGTCCTACACCTGCTGCTTTTGCCCCTGGTGTTTTTGTTGTCGGGATGATTGTATCTGCTAATTCAGTAATTAGCTGATCCTGCTCTGCCGAAAATAGATTTGATCCCTTATTATCTGAATTGTTGGAATTACAACCTTCCAGAAATACACCGATCGTTGTTGCAGAAAGTGCCCCTCCCAGTAAAAAAGCAACACTCTTGACTGCGTCTCTTCTATCCATAGTGATTTAAATTTGGTCTTTTTGTTGTGTTTAGTATCCTAAAATAAGAAAAACAGATGACAAAGTGTAGTATTGACACAATTATATAATGGGATTGTTACGTAAACCTTGCTGAGGTTAGCTGTAGCAAGCCCTTATTTTGCAAAACGCTTTTCATAGATATGATATTTGTGTGATATTTTCATCGGTGACGACAAGTATACCTTACCATATATATCCTTCTGCCGACTTCTGGTAATGAAGGTAAATAATTATAATAACATTTTTATAGAGGTTTGTTTCGTTTTTCTACCTTTGCCAAAATCAAAATTTAATGAGCGAAAAAATACTTGTATTAGGATCTAACGGACAGATAGGAACCGAGTTGGTTACTGCCTTGCGCAAAACTTATGGAGAAAGTAATGTAGTTGCCTGTGATATCCGCAGGCCGGATTATGACATCAAAAATTCCGGACCATTCGAATTTGTAAACGTTCTTGAAAAAGATACTTTAAATACGATTTTTAATAAATATAAACCTTCTCAGGTATATCTGCTGGCCGCATTATTGTCTGCCACAGGTGAACAGAACCCTAAGCTGGCATGGGACCTTAACATGAACGGCCTGCTTAATATCCTTGATCTGGCTATTACCTATAAAACCGCAAAAGTTTACTGGCCAAGTTCTATTGCCGTATTTGGCCCAAATTCCCCAAAAGACAATACTTCACAATTTTGCGTAATGGATCCAAACACTGTTTACGGCATTAGTAAACTGGCAGGTGAGAGGTGGTGTGAGTATTACTTCCAGAAATTTGGTCTGGATGTAAGAAGTATCCGCTATCCCGGATTGATTAGCTGGAAAGCTGCGCCTGGTGGTGGTACAACAGATTATGCGATTCATATTTTCCATGATGCCTTGAAGAAAGGCAGCTATGCTTCATTCCTTAATGCAGAAACCGAATTGCCTATGATGTATATGGATGATGCAATCCGCGGTACCATTGAACTGATGGATGCACCTGCAGATAAAATATCTATACGCTCGAGCTACAACTTTGCCGGTGTAAGTTTTACCCCTGAAGTGCTGGCAGCAGAGATCAGAAAGCACATTCCGGAATTTAAGTTAACTTACACAGAAAATGATCCTCGCCAGCAGATTGCTACCAGCTGGCCGAGATCTATTGATGACCAGTTTGCCGCAACTGACTGGGGATGGAAGCCTGATTTTGATCTGGCAAAGATGACGGCAGATATGTTAAATAATTTAAAAAGTTCTAAATAGGGTTAGCCCTGCTAAAAATACATTACAATACAATGGGAAGAGCATTTGAGTTCAGAAAAGAAAGAAAATTTAAACGTTGGGCCAAAATGGCCGTTCAGTTTACACGTATAGGTAAAGAGATTGTGATGGCCGTGAAAGATGGTGGGGCTAATCCTGATGCCAACTCACGCCTGCGTACCGCAATGCAGAATGCCAAGGCGGTGAACATGCCTAAACATACGGTGGATGCAGCGATTAAACGTGCTTCCAATAAAGATGAAAATGGTTATGAAGAGCATGTATACGAAGGTTACGCACAACATGGTGTTGCTATCTTAATTGAAACTGCAACTGATAATACTAACCGTACTGTTGCCAATATCCGCAGCTATTTTAGTAAAACAGGCGGTTCTCTTGGTAAAACCGGATCACTTGATTTTATTTTTAACCGTAAATCTATATTCAGGTTCCTGCCGGGTGAGAAAGACCTTGAAGAACTCGAATTTGAACTGATTGATGCCGGTCTCGAAGAACTATATCTGGAAGCTGATGAAGAAGGTACTGAAATTGCAGTAGTACAAACTGCATTTGAGGACTTTGGTAAAATGCAGAAAGAACTGGAAGATTTAGGTTTTGAAATGAAAAGTGCAAAACTGGAAAGAATTTCATTAACAACTGTACCTATTACAGAAGAACAAGCGGTAGATGTATTGAAGCTGATTGATAAACTGGAAGAGGATGATGATGTGCAGGCAGTTTATCATAACATGGCGGAGTAGTAGTTCTGTTCGTTAACTGCTTAAAAAAGAAACATCCTATTTAAGTGCTGCGCCCTTCTAAAGAGAAGGCCAAGGTACTCAAATAGGATGTTTCTTTTTTAAAAGGTTTTCCAATCAGCGCAGGGGGGAATACCAGGGAAGATGTACCTTGATCATAAGCTATTTGTTGAGTTGATGACTGAATAGCCATTTAAGAAGTTCAGGCTCTGCAAAGGCAGCATCCCAGCTGTTATGGTTTGCATCCGGGAAGAGCGTGAATCTTACTTCTTTGCCTACAATTTTAAGTTGATTGGCAATTGCGGTAGAAAAAGCCGGATCCACAACGTCATCTTTCCCGCCATGAAATATCCATAAGGGAACATGCTTGTACTTATTGATATTGGCCAGGTTATCCCCTCCGCAGATAGCAAACGCTGCGGCAAAAGTTTTAGGCTTGCGGCGCAGCAGTTCGTATACACCCATGCCACCCATCGAAAGGCCGCCGGCATATACCTGCTTCTTATCAGTATATGGTTTATCAAGAATATTATCAATCATTCCCAGCAGGCCGCTCATTGCTTTGGTTGGCGTTCCGCCTTTGATAAAATCAAAATGTCTTTTTCCGGCTGAGTCTGCTTCAATATTCACATTTGCCCAGTAGCTGTCTGCCGGGCACTGCGGGAAAATTACTATGGCCGGATAGGTTTCCCTCACTTCTTTTTTTAAGAATAGTTTGGCGCCGTTGGTTAGTTGTTTCTCATTGTCTTTACCGCTTTCTCCTCTTCCATGCAGAAAAAATACTACGGGATATTGTTTTGAGGGATCAAAATTTTCGGGAAATAAAATGCGGTAAGCAATAGTATCTTTTTTATCTGCGAAACCCCCTTTATCAAATTTGCTGAAATCCTGTGCTGATAAACTGGTGGTGCAGCTGATAAAAACAAGTAAGAATATTAATTTAATATACTTCATCTGGCTAAAATATAAAACCCGCTTAGAAAACAAGCGGGTTTTAACAAATATTAACGATTTAATTATATAATGATTTAAGAGGTCTTAATAACCGGGGCTTTGTTTCAGTACTCCCTGGCTCCGGTCTATCTGGTCTTGCGGAATTGGGAAATAATCATCACGTCCTTCTATAATGATACCTTTGAGGTAGTTAAAATAACCCCCTTCAAAATTGAAGTAACTTTCAAGTGTCTGCTTCGCGATACCCCAGCGTACAAGGTCATAAAAACGGTGCCCTTCCATGGCAAGTTCCAGTCGTCGTTCAAAACGCACAGCATTTCTCGCATATTCCGCATTAGGAAATGAAGGATATAAGCCCACCCTATATGTTGCAACCGGTACACCGTTTACTGTTTTAGGACTTAATGTCCCTGCCCGCTGCCTAACTTTGTTAACTAATTCCAATGCCCTTGGTAAGCCACCGGTTTCCACCTGGCATTCTGCCGCCATCAGGTAAATATCGGCCAGCCTGATCAGGTTTACATTCAAACCCGTGATATTGGTATTGCCCGGGGCAGAGCCGCTACCCACCTGGCTAGCCTCAATTACATTCTTATTCGCTACAAACGGACCGCCGTTGGTTACATCTCTGATCCATGTATCTCCTGCCATGATTCCCCAGTCTCGGAATGGTACTCCTTTTCTTCCGATGGTATAATCTATCCGCGGGTCAAAAGCAATGGTGGGGTCTAACTTATAAGCACTTTTCTCATCTGCAGTTAGACCGAAGTCTGATTTATAGGGGTTAGTCCGGTACGAGCCATCTAATAATGGTAAACCTGCGGCATCAACCTTAAAGGCATTAGCCAGGTCAATTGAGGGCTGGAAGAATCCGCAGCAGGTAATTGGTAGGCTGGTATTGTAGGGGAAGTTTAAAACATCACCAACGTTACCGTTATCTCCGGAAGTACCATCCGTACCTATCGCATGCTGAACGGCAAAGATAGATTCGGGCTGGTTCTCTTTTGTGATGTCAAAATTATCGGTAAAAGGAAGGGTAACCAGATCAGGTTTGGCCAGAATCACGGCATTCAGCTGGGCGTATGCCTCAGCATATTTTTTCTGGTAAAGCAGTACTTTGCCCAGATATGCCTGTGCTATGTATTTATCTACCCTGCCTATTTGTCCTTTGGGTTTACTGGTAGAAAGGTTCGCTACGGCATACTCCAGATCTGCTACAATATCCGGATAAATATCCTTGTCATTTGCAACTGTAGGTGTACTGGTACTTTCAGATATATAGGGCACAGTTTTAAAAATCCGCACCAGGAAGAAATAAAAATGGGCGCGCAGCAACCTGGCTTCAGCCTGTATCTCTTTAGCCCGGGCATCACTGAATTTCTGTCCACCCGAACTTTGCAAAGCAGCAAGTATTTTCAGGGTATTATTGCAGCGCTGTATCCCTTCAAAATAATTGTTCCAGGCCACAGCCAGGTTATCATTGGTGCTGGTAGGTGAATGCTGTTCAATCAGGTTCATATTTGGCTGGTCTCCATTGTTACTGCCTTTATGGGCATTATCTGAATCTATCTCTCCAAATATCCAGTTACTAGGAGCAGATCCATAGGTACCATACTGCCCGTTTACATTTCCATTTAGCAGGGAATAGGCACCAATAAGCAAGCCGTCTACACCATCCTGCGTGGTTAACTGTTCGTTGGTCAGCTCTGCTTGTGGGTTCCGTTCAAGAAAGTCTTTTCTGCATGATGTTCCTGCACAAATCAGCAGGATCATAAATATATATTTTAAGTGTTTCATCGCTATATTTTTTAATTAAAAGCCAACATTGATACCTAGTAAAAACTGGCGGGGAGAGGGGTAAATACCCCTGTCCACACCAACTGCAGAGAACGTGTCGGACTCCTGGCTTACCTCAGGGTCCAGACCAGTGTATTTAGTAAGGGTAAAAATATTGGTTGCACTAACGTAAACCCTCAACTTGCTGATGCCGATTTTAGGGCCAAAAACTTTATTCACGGGCAGCGAATAACCCAGCTGCAGGTTCTTCATTCTGAAGAAACTTCCATCCTGTACAAAATAACTGGATGAAGCATATTCCAGATCTGAAACACCCACATATGGAGAAGGAACCGTACTGGTAGGATTAGATGGACTCCAGGCATTTAACAGCCTGGTGCTCCGTGCACCGTCAAAAGTTGGGAAATCTGTAAAATAACGTGTAGCCTCGTAAAGATCATTGCCCTGTACCCCATTAAAAAAGGCAGCAACATCAAAGTTTTTGTAACTCACGTTTAAACTTAGTGAATAGAGAAAGTCTGGGTTTGGGTTACCAATTATTGTACGGTCTGCCGGACTGATCACACCGTCTCCATTAACATCCTGGTACCTGAAACCCCCTACCCGTGCAAGGGTGTATGAGGCACTATTTGCTATCTCAGCCGCATTTTGGTATAATCCCTGCACTTTGTAACCGTAAAAAGAGCCGAAGGCTTCTCCTGTTTTCAGGATACTGGTCTGTAAACTTCTGAATGTTCCGTAGGGCTGTTGATTAATACCTGGTGCCAGCTTGGTAATTTCATTGACGTTTTTAGAGAAATTGATTCCGATGTCAAATTTGAGGGGGCGGTTATCCTTTCTGCCAAAATGATAGCCCAGTGTAACCTCTACTCCCTTATTACTCATGTCGCCCACATTTACATAGGGCGAGCTGCCCAGCCCTGCTGCCGTTGCAGGTAAGGGTACTGGATATAACATGTCAGTAGTTTTCCGGCTATACCAGTCAAACGATCCGTCAACTGTACCTTCAAACAGGTTAAAATCCGCTCCTATGTTTATAGAGCTGAGCGACTCCCATTTTACATCTGGATTGGTATAGGCATTCTGCCATACCCCTGTTGTTAGTGCATTGCCACCGCCCAGAGGATAGGCAGAGTTTATGATGGAACTCTGATACCTGTTAAGGTACTGAAATCCTGGTATCCGCTGGTTACCCGTTTCTCCATAACCTGCACGGATCTTGAGGTCGGTTAGCCATTTGGTATTTTTCAGGAAAGGTTCCTCCGATATCCGCCAGGCAAGACTGGCTGCCGAGAAGTAACCATACTTGTTTTCAGGTCCAAAGTTTGATGATCCGTCTCGCCTTAATGTAACACTGGCAAGATAACGGTCTTTATACGAATAATCTGCCCTTCCAAAATAAGAAAACAATGAACCAACGCTTCCCGTACTGGCATTGCTGATGTTTGATGATCCTGTATTCAGGTAGTAATAATCCAGATCGCCCAGAATGAAGTAATCATTTCTGCCGGCATTTAATTGTCTGTTTCTTGAACGGATAGCTTCAGATCCTGCAAGGATATTTAAGCGGTGAACATCATTAAATACTTTGTTATAAGTCAGGGTATTGGTCCAGGTCCACTCTGTAGTATAGCCCTGGTACTCACCGAGGTTATTTGTATTGCTCCCTTCAGAGAATTCCAGATTGGGATATACAATGGTTATACCGTTATAGTTTTCGTAGCGGAGACCAAAATTCGTTCTGGCTACCAGACCGGGAATTATATCTGCTTCGGCAAAAGCATTGCCAAAAAAGAAGTTGCTTTTATTTACATTGTCTTTTGCACGGTATAATACGCCTACGGCATTCTGCGAGTTACCCAGTAAGCTGCCCCGGCTGCCGGCAAAATTTCCTTTGATATCATATACAGGAACAATAGTAGGCATACGGTATGCCCAGCTGATTGCACTGCCTTCATCCTGATATTCGCCCGACACATTTGGATTTACACCCAGACCAATACCCTCAGAGTAGCTGTATTGTGCATTTTCGCCAAAACGTACCTTCTTGTTAAAAGCAGATATGGTAGTATTCGACCGGAAATTATATCTTTTGAAACCTGTATATTTCAGCGTTCCCTGTTGATTAAGGTAACCGCCAGAAAATGTATAAAGTGCATTTTCACTGCCGCCGGTAGCACTGATCTGGTAATTCTGGATAGGTGCTGCCTCCGTCATCTCATCAAACCAGTTGGTACCTTGCTGGTTTGCACGGGTAATCTGGTAGAAAGTAGCCGGATCACGGCTGTAATTATATTTTGAAGGGTCGGCATCTGCAGCAGTAATGTCTCTGCCGGTTTTTGACCCTGCCACCAGGTACTCAGGCAGGGTAGGGGTGCTTCTATTGCCATAGTTAGTACCAGTAGATACAGGCAGACCTGCATTACGGTAACCCGCAAAAAGATATTCAGCATACTGCATGGGGCTCATCATTTCGGGGAAGCTACTTTTCCGCGGGGTTTGGATACCATAATATGCATCCAGAGTGATCCGCGGCGGACCGGCAACGCCTTTTTTGGTGGTAATAATTACTACACCATTGTTAGCCCGGGCGCCATATATAGATGCCGATGATGCATCCTTCAGTACCTGCAAACTTTCAATGTCATTCTGGTTAAGCCAGGACAGTTTACCCTCATAAGGTACACCGTCAATTACGTAGAGGGGATCATTATTATTGATAGTGCTGAATCCACGGACCCTGATCTGGGGTGTAGATCCCGGGGCACCATCATTCACAATCTGAACACCAGGGGCTTTGCCCTGTAAAGCTTCCACGGCACTGGCTGCGGGCTGGGCTTTCAGTTGTACTACATCCACCACCGTTACTGCACCTGTAAGGTCTTTCTTCCTTTGGGTGGTATAACCGGTAACTACTACTTCGCTCAGCTCATTCTGCTTCGCCTGCAGTATAATGGTAAGGTTTGTCTGATTGCCAACCGGTACCTCTTTTACGGTATAACCTAAAAAAGAGACAACCAGTATGTCTGTTGGTTTTGACGGCAGCACAAATGTTCCGTTTGCATCTGTGATGGTTCCCCCCGGGGCATTTTTAATCTTAACGGATGCCCCGATGATGGGGCTTCGATCATCACTGGCAATAACTTTTCCGGTGATGTTGGTTTGGGCAGTTACGCTGATGGCACAACACAAAGTCATCAGCAACAGGATGCTAATCCTCTTGAAAATTGGTAAATTTCGTTGCATAAATTATATCTGGTTAGGTAAAAAGCTACGCGTTCATTTCAGAATCGCTACACCAATTTAATAATTGATATAATCATACTTTTATCTAAACCCAGTTATTTGTCTGATTATCAGCTTTCGGGATATTTGACTCATAAAAAAGCGGCTGCACCAAATATGGTGCAGCCGCTCAGGCAATATATCCTTTTATCCAGGTTTAGCGGATAAGGCTGAATTGAGTTGCAGATACATCTCTTGAGTTTGAACCTATAAAGAGGTTAAAATCTCCAGGTTCTGCATCAAATTTTAATGCCGCGTTATAGAACTTCAGCATTTGAGTGTCTATGGTGAAGGTTACATGCTTAGTCTCACCTTTTTTAAGGAAGATTTTCTGGAAGCCTTTCAATTCTTTAACCGGACGGGTAATTGAACCATAGATATCCTGTATATATAACTGAAGTACTTCCTGTCCATCATAATTGCCGGTATTGGTGATGTCAACTGTTGCCTGAATAGTCTGACCGCTTTTTAAGGTTGTTTTATTTAGTTTAACTGGCGAAATGTTAAAGCTTGTATAACTTAATCCGTATCCGAAAGGGTACAGGGGATCGTTACTGCTGTCAATATAACGTGATTTATACTTTTCATTAGAAACTCCATCATAAGGGCGACCAGTATTTTTATGGTTGTAGTATAATGGTATCTGACCTACACTCCTTGGAAATGTTGCAGTCAGTTTTCCAGAAGGGTTGTAGTTACCAACCAATACATCGGCAATGGCATTACCGGCTTCTGTACCGCTAAACCATGTTTCCAGAATAGCTGGCACATTTTCATCTTCCCAGGTTAAGGTTAAAGGCCTGCTGTTCATTAATACCAGTACAATAGGTTTACCGGTTTCGGTAAGTGCTTTCAGTAAAGCTTTCTGATTTGGTAGAAGATCCAGATTGGTACGGCTGGTAGCCTCACCGCCCATCAATGCACTTTCCCCTAATACCACTACTGCTACATCTGCACCTTTTGCAGCTGAGACAGCATCGCTGATTAGCTTCTCTGGCGTTTTACTGTCTGCCGCAATTTCTGCCCCATTAGCATTTAACTGCTTAAGCATAGCCGGATCATCAACCAGGTTAGCTCCTTTTGCATAGGTAATATCCATCTGTGGCGCAGCATTTTTTAAGCCTTCCATTACACTGATGGCCTGATGCCAGTCGCCCGCCGCGCTCCAGTTACCTATCATGTCACGTTTATTGTCTGCAAGCGGACCAATCAATGCAATCTTCGCATTCTTTTTTAGTGGCAACAGCTGGTTACTGTTTTTCAGCAATACCATAGAGGCTTCAGCAATATTCTTTGCATCAAACCTGTTCTGCTGTGATAAGATTTCAGTTTTTGCGCGCTCCTCATTAACATATTTATAAGGGTCTGCAAATAAACCTAGTTTATATTTTGCCTCCAGTATGCGTCTGCATGCCAGGTCAATTTCTGCGATGGTGATTTTCTTTTCCTGTAATGATTCTTTGAGCGTTGTTAGGAAACCTTCGCCTACCATATCCATATCTGTTCCTGCGGCCAGTGCTTTTGCACTAACTGTTTTCAGATCTCCCAGACCGTGTGGTACTAATTCATTGATACCTGTATAATCACTTACCACCATGCCGTTAAACCCCCATTGCTTACGCAAAAGATCTGTAAGTAACCAGTGGTTTGCAGTAGCAGGTGTACCATTGATATCATTAAAAGATACCATCACCGTTTGCGCGCCGGCATCTACCGCAGCTTTATAGGGAGGTAAGTATTCGTTATACATTTTTATCAGACTCATGTCTGTAGTATTATAATCTCTTCCTGCTTCTGCAGCACCATAAAGGGCAAAGTGTTTTACACATGCCAGTATAGCGTCTTTATTAGACAGGCTATTGGTCTGATAACCTTTGATCATTGCTGCACCAATCAGGCCGCCCAGGTAAGGATCTTCTCCTGAACCTTCAGAAATCCTGCCCCATCTCGGATCGCGTGCAACATCAACCATAGGAGAGAATGTCCAGTTCAGTCCGTCTGCACTGGCTTCCCTTGCAGCTATACGTGCGCTTTTTTCAATCAGGTCTAAATCCCAGCTGGCACTTAATCCTAAAGGGATTGGGAAAATAGTTTTATGTCCGTGAATTACATCATACCCAAACAACAAGGGTATTTTGAGACGCGATTTAGTCATCACCAGCTCTTGTAATTTCTTTACTGCCTGTGGGGTAAAGGTATTAAATACCCCGCCTACCAGGCCTTTTTCAATCTTTTCGTCTACGCCCTGGCTCAATACCGGACCGGTAACATCGAATCCTACCGCCGGCAAATTTAACTGCCCGATTTTCTCTTCTACGGTCATTTTTGCCATCAGCTTGCTGACGAAAGTGTTCATTGTCTGATCAGCCGCAGGTACAGTTTTCTTTTGCTGTGCAAAAACATTGTTTACACTAAAAACTGCGGCTATTAAAAATAAGGAGGTTGATTTATTCATAAGTGTCTTGTGTGTTTGTCAAATATGTTGGATCTCTGCATAGCAGTAATCCTGCAGAAGTTATTTAAGTGCTGCGGTACTTTGTATACCTAATTTGTCCAGTCCTTTTTTCACATCCGGACTGCTCATAAAGAGTTTCCATAACAAGCCTGAACGGTAATTTTCGATCATACAGATAATAGGCCCCTGGTCTATCGCCAAATGTGATTTTGCATACCAGTTATGTTCTTCACTGAAACCATCTACAAAACCATATTCACTCCAGATTTTATCACCCAGGTCAAAGTAAAAATGCTTCAGTGCTTTCATTGAATATTCTGGGGTATATGGAAAAGCAGATAAGGCTGCTGTAGGACTAATTACGCCTAAATCTTCTGTTGGCGAATGCGCCGCATAGCCCTGCCAGCTATCGCTTGCTGTAAGGCCCCAGCTGTTTTCACCATAACCTTTATAATGTTTTGGGTTTTCCAGACAGTAGGCATGGTTAATCAGTGTATGGCTTTTGTTCTGTTCAAAATAATCCGCATAACGGTCTTTCAAACCACGCGGATCAAGACCGAGGAAGGAGTAATGTGAGAAAAACAGTGGTCCGCCCAGATCAAATCCTAAGGGAAGGGTAATACCATAATATTTCTTGCCGTTGTAAAAGGTATTGCTATTTGCCCAGCCCTCATCATATACCTTTTTGTCGATAGAAAATTTGGGAGATGCGGCAGCAAGTACATAAGTAATAAAGCATTCATTCCAGCCTTTCAGCTGATGGTCCATGCTCCAGCCGTTATTAGGGCTCCAATGCCAGTAAAGTGTATGCTGTTGCTGTGTAAACCAGTTCCATTCAATACCTTCCCACATCCATAATATTTTATTGCGGATATCTCTCTCTACAGCATTATCTGCTGTATAATACTGGCGTGCAGTTAACAGTCCCTGAAACAGGAAAGAGGTTTCTACCAGATCTGCTCCATCGTCTTTCGGACTAAAGCGGATCACCTTTCCGGTCTCTCCATTCATCCAGTGAGGAAAAGCTCCATGAAACATATCTGCTTTCCATAAAAAGTCTACAATCTTTTTAGTTCTTGCGGCAGCCTGCTGGCGGGTAATAAACTTACGTTCAGAAGCAACAATAGTAGCCATTACTCCAAATCCTGTACCGCCTGTTGTTACTACTTCATCGCCGTAATCAAAAGAACGGTTACTGCGCTCGCGGGCCATACCGCTTACCGGGTGGCCAAAGTCCCAGAAATACCTGAAAGTCTGTTTCTGTACCAGGTCTAGCAACTGCTCATCATTCAGATTTTTCTGTATTTTAAGCTGCGGCGTAATACGGTCCTGTGTTTTCTGCTGCGCCGATACAGGTTGCCCTATCAGGCATAAACCGGTTAATCCGGCTGATATGGAGAGTAGAAAATTTTTTATTGACATAACCTGTGTAAATTAAAAAAGGCTGCCGGCCTAACCCCGGCAACCTTTAAATAGTGTTAAATTGAATTAGTAACCTGCGTTCTGTGTAAGTACACCGCCACTCAGGTCAATTTCATTTTGTGGTATTGGCCATACGATATTTTTCTGTGTCCAGCCTTTTGGACCAAAAACTTCGGCTGCACGTCCCTGACGTAATACGTCGAAATAACGGTCGCTTTCCATCGCAAGTTCAACTTGTCTTTCTTTGTAGATAGCTGCACGTAAAGTAGTCTGATCTGTAGTGGTAATATCAGGAAGAATCCCGGTAAGACCCTTTCTTGCACGTTGCCTTACTTTGTTTAGCGAAGTTAAAGCCTGCGCCGGATTGCCAAGCTCATTTGCAGCCTCAGCATTCATCAGCAGTACATCTGCAAAACGCAGCACACGTATATTCTGCTGTGCACCCTGGTTAAATCCGGAAACATATTCACTGAAGGGTACATAAGATTTCTGGTTATACATCGGGTTCACAACGGTAGTAGGGATTACATCTCCCTGAGGAGTTGTTTCACCCCTGAAAATGATTGTTGCATCCCTTCTTGGGTCGCCCGTTTCAAATGCAGCGGCAAGTACTGGTGATGGTACATTAAAACCCCATCCGCCAGCTGGCACACCAGCTACACCCTGCACCTGACTGTATTGCGAGTTCGAAGCATCAGCATTACCAGGAACCAGTTCTGCCTGAATTTCAAACAGCGATTCAACATTGTTTTCGTTCGATGTACGGAAGCCCTTTTCAAAATCAGGGAACAAACTGTAGCCTAAACCAATAACCTGGTTACTGAAAGCCAGTACATCAGACCATTTTTTCTGATAAAGCGCAACTTTAGCATGCATACCAAGAGCAGCGCCTTTTGTAGCACGGCCAAGATCTACAGAACCATAAGCCTGTGGCAGGGTAGTAGCAGCATCCGTCAGGTCCTGCTCAATAAATTTATATACATCTGCTTTTGCTGAACGCGGCAGGATGTAATTAGCCGGATCAGAAGGCAGGTCTAGTCTCAGCGGCACGTCTCCATAAGCACGTACCAGTCTGAAATAGGAGTAAGCGCGTACAAATTTCGCTTCAGCAATGTAGCGGGCTTTTAACGTTTCACTCATGGTAATACCAGGAATGTTGTTTATTACCTGGTTACACAAGGTGATATTTCTATACTGGCCCGTCCAGAAGCTCTGTAAAGAACCTTCCGAAGTAGTTACCGTGAAGTTCTCATAAAGATCAAAGAAAGCTGCATCAGTAGGCGTACTTCCCTTGTCAGCCTCATCCGAAGCAATACTTTCTATCGCAAGTGCAGGAAAAGCCACATTCTCCCAGGTACGCAGGTTAGCGTATACCGCGTTAATGGCTTTGGTAGCATCAGCCTCGGTTTTCCAGAACTGTTGTGCAGGCTGCTGACCCTGAGGATCTACATCCAGAAAGCTTTTTTTGCATGAGGTGGTGAATATGGCTGTTGACAATAATGCAATAGCGAAACACCTCTGCAGGTTTATATTTTTATATGTTTTCATATTCCTAATCAATTAAAATGTAAGGTTTACACCCAGGTTGTAAGTGGCAAACAATGGATAGACGTTAAAATCTACACCCGTAGTTGTAGGTCTTCCGCCAACTTCAGGACTGAAACCTCTGTATCCAAATAAGTTTACTGCATTTTGTGCATTGGCAAACACGCGTAATTTTTTCATTTTCCATTTGGTAACCAATGCCTGCGGCAGGTTATAACCTAACTGGATATTACGAAGTCTTACATATGAACCGCTCTCTACGTAGAATGAGTTAACCTGGTTGTTATTATTAGAAGCCAGGTTGGCAGAAGGGTAGCTGTTGGTAGAACCCGCACCAGTCCATCTGTTATTATAAAATTCCTGAGTGTAGTTCTCATTACCAAACCTGTTGCCAAGGTTGGCATTGAATACATCAACATCAGCCACACCCTGGATATCAAGAGTAAGGTCAAAATTCTTATAGGCAAAGTTTGTATTTACACCATAAGTGTACTTAGGATTAGGATTACCCAATACTGTACGGTCTCTGGCATCAACCACACCGTTTCCGTCGGTATCTACATATTTAAAGTCGCCCGCTTTTGCACCCGGCTGTCCTGAAGAGGCAGCTTCTGCCGGCGTCTGGATAATGCCTGATACCTGATATCCGAAAAATGTTCCGATTGGATAGCCTGCTACTGTTCTGGTAGGTACAACAGCATTATTAAGTCCGTCTCCACCTGCATAAATAGGATTCTGACCAGAAGTTACATTTAAAACTTTATTGGTATTGATACCCACGTTACCGCTAATGGAATAAACTAGTCCACCTTCTGTTTTATCAGCCCAGGTAGCCATAAACTCAAACCCACGATTTCTAAAATCGGCCTGATTGCCAATTAATCTGCTGTTCGAAGTACCAAGCGACCCTAATACAGGAATATCAAAAATAGCCTGTTCAGTAGTACGGTTATAGTAATCTGCCTCGATATTTAGACGGTTAGTTAAAAAGCCCATTTCCAGACCAATGTCTGTTCCTGCACTACGTTCCCATACAATTGCAGGAGGTACAATTGTGTTTACACTAGCACCGGTATAACCCACACCGTTGAAAAATGCAATCAGTGCTGCATTTTGTGTTACCGTTAATGTTGTTGGATTAATTGGTACACCAGCATTACCTACTTTACCCCAGCTTCCGCGAAGTTTCAGATTACTGAATATCTGCTGGTTTTTCATAAAGTCTTCATTAGAGATTACCCAGCCTGCACCAACTGAAGGGAAATAACCCCAAAGATCGCCGCCACCATAAAACTGTGATGCTGCATCGCCCCTTAATGAAGCATTAATGAGGTACTTGTTTTTAAATGCATAATTTACACGGCCAAAATAAGAGGTGGCTGTGCTCAGTGATCCTGAATCATTGATTAACCTTCCGTTTGCATTTCCCAAACTCAGGTATAAATCGCCGTCACTGCTATATGGTACATTCTGCGCCGAACCGGTAACAGTGTATCCTTTATAACGCTGGGCAGTTTGTCCGGCAAGAACCGTTAAACTATGATCTCCCCATTTATTGTCGTAAGACAAAGTATTCTCCAGGATCCAGTTCCTTGTTTCAACTCGTCCAATGCTAAGGGAGCTGATATTTGAATTCTGACCCGTTGTAGCAAAATATTGAGGTGTGTAATTTCTTGATTCTTCCTGTCCGAAATCGCCACCTGCACTTGTTTTAAAGGTAAAGTGCTTAGCAAACTTAAGTTCAGCGTAAACATTTCCTGTAACCCTGTACCGGTTTGTTCTGCTGTTATTAAAATCGATAGTAGCCTGTGGGTTTACATTACTTCCGTTACCCAGGTTAAATTTATTCGGGTCGCCATATGAACCATCTGCGTTAAACACAGGAACTACCGGTGCGGCAGTATACAATGCACGATAAATTGATGCTGGTGGATTAATCGAAGTACTTGAAGATCCGGTTACATTATAACCAATTTTCAAACCTTTGAACACCTGGAAATCATTTGATAACCTTGCAGTATATCTTTTATAATTATTGTTTTCTATGATACCGTCCTGGTTCAGATAACCTAATGAAAAGTTATAACTTGATTTTTCTGTGGCACCATTAATAGATAACTGATGATTAGTTACCATCGCAGATCGAAGCACCTGGTTATACCAGTCGGTACCTTCACTTAGATTGGTATTGGTAAATAATGGCGACTGACCTAAAACGGCATAAGCTTCGTTAACAGCTGTAGCATATTCTGAAGCGTTTGTCATTTTAACCGCATTGGTAACGCGCTGGATACCTACAAAACCATTGTAGTTTACTGTTGCATCTCCGCTTTTACCACGAACTGTAGTAACCAGTACCACACCATTTGCGGCGCGCACACCATAGATAGATTGACTTGATGCATCTTTAAGGATACTCATAGAGGCAACATCAGCCGGATTAAGAAAACTTATATCATCATACCATACTCCATCTACTACATATAATACTCCGGTATTACCATAAATAGTACCTGTACCACGGATAGTGATTTGTGGTGAAGAACCTGGTGTTCCGTTGTTAACAATGCTTACACCTGCAACTTTACCCTGCAAATTACTCACCGGGTTTTGTGATGCCTGTTTGGCAATGTCTTCACCTTTTACCGAAGCAACAGATCCTGTTACATCGATCTTACGCTGTGTACCATATCCTACTACTACAACCTGCTCAAGTTGCTGAGAAGAAGAAGCCAAAGCTACATTAATAGTTGTGCGGTTATTAACAGGGATTTCCTGTACAGTATACCCGATGTAGGTAAATACTAATGTTCCGGTTGCCGGAACGCTGATCGCATAATTCCCGTTTGCGTCTGTCTGAATTCCTGTGGTTGTTCCTTTAACGGTTACACTAACTGATGGAAGAGATGTCTGGTCTCCGCCATCTGTAACAACACCTTTAACGGTAATGTTTTGTGCTGATGCTACGTTAAAAAACAATAAACAAAGGACTGTCAGAATAGATAGTCTTGTAAAAATTGATTTCATGCTCGTACTTGGTTAGTTTTAATTTATGGCCGTAAATTTCTGGTAGATTAACAGCGATAACAAGTAAATAACCTCTACATTATTACATCAGCCAGTCTTGGTGTATTTTTTACAATAAGCTCTTATGTGCGTTTAAATATCATTAGACCTTAATAACACAGCTATCCAGCCTTTGGGTACAGGATGGCAAATATTTGATAAAAGTTGCCTTGGTGTAGTTAAGAAAGAGGTTTTGTGTAGTAATGATGTAGTGTTAAAGCTCCATAAAGAACTCTGCAAGGTTCTTATCATGTGGGATATTGAGCTTTTTACGCAGCCTGTACCTACGTATTTCTACCCCACGAAGCGAAATGTTGAGTAATGAAGCCATTTCCTTACTGCTCATATTCATATGCAGATATGCACATAATTTGAGATCATTTGGAACTAGATCAGGATGGCTGGCTTTTAGTTTTTTGAAGAAACTACCGTGCGCTTCATTGAAACTGCTTTCAAATAAGTTCCAGTCCCGCTCGTCATTCATCCCTTCATCTATAACTTTCTGGATTTTTCTTAATTGATCATCCGCCAGTTTTTTGCCCTTGTCGTCCTTAAGTTTTGCTATTTCCTGACTCAGGTTTTGAAGCAGCTCATTCTTGTACACCAGGCTCATGGCAGAGCTGGCCAGTTCCCTGGTTTTGCTGCTTAATTCGGCATGCAGTTTCTCAGTCTGAATTTTAATAATTTGCTTCTCTGTAGCTTCTGCTTCTTTTTTTAGAAAGGCATTTTTCTCTTCCAGCAGGCGGGCTAAAATCTGTTCCCTGTCTTTCTGCAATTTGGCTTTATACAATATTTTTACACGGTAGAGTATAATGCCCAGTAATAGAATATATAATAAGATAGCCCAGTTACTGGCATAGAACGGCGGCTTGATGGTGAATTCAAATACACTGGTATTGCTTACTGTAGCATCATTGATCTTAGCCCTTACAAGAAAGCGATAGGTGCCTTTACTCAGATTGGTAAAGTCTTTTTGAGTAGCTGAGCTCCAGTCAGACCATTGCTGTGAATATCCTTCCAGGAAATACTGAAATTTAATCTTAGCATGTCGGTAATATGGCAGTGCATATGAAATACGTATATTATTCCGGCTATAGGGCAGCTCAACATCAGATCCTGCATTTCCGTTCTCACTAATGATGTGAAAGGTATCTGTCACATCCTCTACCCGCCGGATCAGCACTGCCGGCAGCTGCTGTTTAGGCTGATGTATGCCAGAACCGCTGGCATCATAAATTACAAAACCATCATCTACACTAACCAGATACATGTTTGCACTGATTTTGCTGATGTTTTCATAGTATTGTACCATCCGCCCATCCAGCAGGCTGAAACGGTTAGAATCTATTGATAGTTTACCTGGCTCTATGAAGTCTGCCAGGGCAGTTTTTCCATGGTTTATAAACCAGTAATCTTTTGCACCTGCTTTGATAATTTTATTAGAAACTGCATAATTACCTAAAGCTTTATTTAGTTCTTTATAGGCACTGAAGCGGTTACTAATCTCATCATATAGCATAAAGCCTGCATCTGATGAAAATACAAGCCTGTTCTCCAACGTAAAAACATTGACATTATAATTGCCTGGGAGCCCGTTTTTCTCATTAAAATACTGACTTTTTATCACCCTTTTAAAATCGGGACTGAGTGTAAGTTTATATAAACCTTTGTAGGCATGGCTTACCCAGATATCGCCTCTGGCATCTTGTTCTACAAATCGTGAGGGTTCGGCAAAGCCGCTTATTTTCCAGAAATACTTCCATAGGCCTGCAGCATCCTTACGGAACAAAACCAGGCCGGTATACGTACCTTGTATCAAATATTCTGGCTTGCTGTTTAAATTTTTGATTGTCCAGCCTCCACTTACGGGGGATACTTTTTCCATTTGACTGCCTGAAACCCTGAAAGTACCTTCATTATGGCCACAAAGCAGCTGCCCGTCTACAATGCTGAGATCCCAGACCTGTCCCTGAGAATTTGGGATGAACTTAAAATCAAAAGAAGAGAGCCGGTTCCCCTTCGGATCTGTCCACGCACTATAATACAGACCCTGATTAGTGCCAAGATAGATATTATTCTGGTGGATTAGGCTGGAGTATACGGTACCAAACTGCCCGGTTTTGTCCAGATAAAAATATAGGGGGGAATTGAGTTCTATGCGGTCTATACCATTATCTAAGCCTGCCCAAAGATTTTGCTCATTGTCGCTATAGAGACTTAATACAGTATTATTTTGTAGTCCACCGGATTTGTTAATACGCTGTAAAACATTTCCCTGCAGATCTACCACGATCATCCCGTTGAGGATAGTACCAAAAGCATATTTATCACTGATACATGCCCCGTTGTTGAGTTGAAAGGCTTTTAAAAATGCATTGGCAGGGGTGTTAAATGCTGTATAGCCTGACCCGTTATAAATGAATAAGCCGTCCTTGCTCGTACCAATCAGTAAACTGCCATTTTGATAAGGCAGAATGGTAAGGATATTTGCCGGGGCCAGCGATCCTTCATTTTTCAAGGCAGTTAGAGTATTTCCCTTTAATTCAAATAATCCTTTATTCAATACCTCAATATAAAGCCTGCCTTTCACCTTTTGTAAGAACAAAAACGTTCCGGGTGCTTTAACTACAGTAATTTTATGGTTTTGATAAATAAACAGTTTACTGAACGACTGGAAGATTACCCTGTTACCATCGGTAATGATTTTCCAGATTTCATCCGTTACCGGATTTGTTCTGGGCACCAGATTTTTAAGAGAGGTATAACTTATCTTTTTATTTCGTGCAGACCAATAGCCAAATTCGCCAAAGCTACCGGTATAAATAGTGCCATCTGCACCTGCTGCCACGGCACGTACGATCTGGCGGTTAGGCAATACATACTGCTGCCAGTATTTACCATCATAAGTCAGCAATCCCTGGGCATTGCCAAAATACATAATTCCTTTTTTATCTTTTGCAATGGCCCAGTTCTGATTGCCCGACTGATATACAGATTTACTGAAATTCTGTACATAGGGCACACCTATACTTTTGATGTTATCTGCTTTAGCACATAGGGCTGTAAAAAGCAAAAGGTGTATAACCAGGGTATGGATGAAAAAGCGGATTTTCATTAATAAAAAGGGTATTCTGTTGTAATCTGGGCGCAAAATAGCCAATATTAATAACATTCAGCTATCCTTCATGCTTAAGGGGACTGGGGATGTTGCATCAAATTAGGATACACGTTTATTTTTAGGCCTGGCAGAATTCCTTTGTCAGCTGAGAAAGTTAAATCAATAGCACATAAAAAAGCAGAAAGGCCTGGCTTTTCTGCTTTCGATATTAAAATAGGTCGATCAAAAAAGACCTGAACTTATTTAGTTGTTTGTTGTTAAACAATTACACATGTACCGGCTGCGGTACTTTTACATAATAGCCAGTTCCATCATATGCACGCCTGCGCGGGTTAGTTACACAAGCAGCAGAGCAACATCCATGCAATTCTGTTCCGCAGTTATCACATTGGGTAATATGCTCATTACATTCCGGATTGGCGCAGTTAATCATTTTGGCCGTAACCGTTCCGCAGTTATAACAGGTTGAAACCACACTAGGGTTTACAGAGTTCACATCTACAGCAATCCTGTTATCAAAAACATAACATTTGCCTTCAAAATCTTCACCACCTGCTTCTTTACCATATTTGATAATTCCGCCATGAAGCTGGTAAACATCATTAAAACCATGATGCAGTAATAATGCAGATGCTTTTTCGCATTTAATACCCCCGGTACAATAGGTAAGTACTTTTTTATCTTTGTATTGCTCCAGCTCGGCAATCTTTTCAGGGAATTCCCTAAAGTTCTCAATATCTAAAGTGATGGCGTTTTTAAAGCGGCCCAGGCTGTGCTCATAGTTAGAACGTACGTCCAGAATAATTACATCGTCCTGATCTATCATTTCCTTAAACTCAGTAGGCTCCAGGTGTTTACCTGTTCTCTCGTTTGGATTAATGATACTGGTATCTCTTAAACCTGAGTGTACAATTTCAGATTTGTAGCGACAGTGCATTTTAATAAAAGATGGTTCTGGAACCTCATCAATTTTAAATTCTGTTTTAGAAAATCTTTCATCTGCATGAATAGCTTGCATGTAGGCTGCGCAAGATTCTTCGGTACCTGAAATAGTTCCGTTTAAACCTTCGTCTGCAACAATGATTCTTCCAACAAGGCCGAGAGATTTACAAAAAATGAGGTGAGTAGCAGCAAATTGTTCTGCTTCTGCTATAGGGCTATAGCAGTAATAAAGTAAAGTCTGGAATTTTTTCATAAGATTAATACCGCTGCAAACGGCGTTTAATTTTGTGCAAATTTAATAATTTTAATTTTAAAATGAGGTTTCCCTATTGCTATCTGCGCAGCTTTTTGATTCAGATGCTCTTTGTGCCAGATAAAAGATAAACAGCATAGTACAACACAAGAGCAGGCCAATAAACTGATGAAGTATAGCGTACATTGCATAGCTCGTAGCAAAACTGTTCAATAAAGTATAAACTCCCAGTGCTATTTGTATAAGAATAAGCAGCACAGAGAATTTACGCAGCAAATTTAACTTCACATTGTACTTCCATCTGGATGATTGTATATAAAAGATGATTATTAGAACAGCTATCATAATTGCTATTAGCCGATGTACAAATTGCACTATGAGTGGGTAAGCAGTTGCAGAATCACCACTGTATAAAGTTGGAGGAATGAAATAGCCATTCATATCTGGCCAGGTGGGGGCAGACAAAGCTGCTTTAGAACCTGCCATTAGCGCACCATAAAATAGCTGCAACAGAATTAGTAAAAGTAGTATTGCACTTGTATTTCTTGTTTTTAAAGGGAAGGGGATATATACATATGGGGCACTCAATTTAAATGCCATCCAGAGCGTATAGCATAGCAAGACAATTGCTGTAATAAAATGGATAGCCAATTTAATGTCGTTCACAGCAATGGCAGTATCATTTAATCCACTTTTGACCATAATCCATCCAATAGCCCCCTGCAACACACCCAAAAGAAATAGGATACCAAGTGGAAAATGCATTGCTTTGTGGATGTACCCCTTTATACAGAGTACAATACATGGGATTATAAAGAGGATGCTTAAAAATCTTGCCCAGTTTCTGTGTAGCCATTCCCAGAAAAATATTGATTTGTAATCGGCTATGGTAAAATGTGCGTTAACTACTTTGAACTGTGCAATCTGTTTATAGGCATCAAAACTTTTTTCCCAATCTGCAGTGTTTAGGGGCGGCAGAATTCCTAACAGTGGTTTCCATTCAGTAATAGATAAGCCAGATCCTGTTAAACGGGTAATTCCACCCAGAACAATTTGTATCAATATGCCAATGGCGCCCCAATACAACCATAATGCTGCGGGTTTATTTTTATACTCCTTCATAAATTACTCCAGAGTCTGGCGTTTCATTTAATTCTATTTTCACCAACTCCGGTAGTAATGGTTTAATTTTTCCCCAAAACCAAATGCATAAATTCTCACTGGTAGGGTTCTCTAAACCCGATACTGTATTAAGCACTTTATGGTCAAGCTGGTCTACCAGCGGCTTAACTGCGCTTTTTAGCAAGGTATAATCCATTACCCAGCCCGTTTGCTTGCCGGTTTCTCCTTCCAAATATACTTTTAGCATATAGGTATGACCATGCATTCCTCCACATTTATGGTCTTTTGGAACATTGGGGAGATAGTGGGCAGAATCAAATCTGAAAACTTTATAGATAATCATGGATAGCAATTTGGAGCAAAAATGCTATTTGATGATCTGACAAGAAATGATGAGAATCACTTTTAAGGCTGTCTGACAAGAAAAAACGTGAGCTACGGTGCTCCTAACGTTATACTTGGCGTGTAGTAAGGTTATGGATTATAAGAGTATAACTCACTGATAACTAGAGGTAAAATCGAGGCTGACAAGGGGCTGACAAGGGAGTGACCAGGGGCTGGCAAGGTGCTGACAAGCTTTTACCCCTGTCAGCACCTGTTTATTCTCTTGTTATGAGCTTGTGAGACTTAAATTTTCCTTTAGTTAATCCCAAGTTTACCTCATGTTATCCATTACCTTAACTTAATGTTGGTATTAACAATGCCCTAACTCAGTAGCCAAAAAAGCCCGGGGCAATAAAAACATTGCTGTTTTTATCTATAATGTGCCTGGTGTCATTTAGTATAGGTGCCTGTTGATGCAAAAAGCAAGGTTATAGTGTATATATATAGGTTGTAGTATATATATAGAAGTTTTGCTATTGCTTTTTCCTACTATGACTATCCCACAGCAGTTATTGTCTGTTCGTTTCTGAAGTAGCTGTAGCCATTTCTGAAAATAATATGGTCCTAAATACCATCAATAGGGGCAATTCCTGTCAAATGCGGTCATATTTTCTTACATGAATTTAGCATGAAGCAAAATACCAGTGGTATTATTTGCACCCTATCCAACATCACTAAAGAGGTAAAGCAATTCTCCTGTATTTTTTATGCTTGAAAAACAGGTGATTAACCCCTTGATACAAATCAATTGGTATAATTGTTTGGTGTGATGGTATTTTTTCCTACTTTTGCATCCCGCTTCGGAGGAAGGGAAACAGTGAAAAGGATTAAAGAAGAGATTTTGAAAAACGTGTAAAAATAGGAA